>VMHT01099883.1_pt1 | contig 26260 bp, 19 predicted proteins | sample 4693611 | NCBI WGS metagenome assembly VMHT01 (sample SAMN12280063, study PRJNA550983) | marine metagenome | isolation source: seawater sampled from same location over 5 years 0.02-0.2 micron viral filtrate | place: USA: collected off the coast of southern California halfway between the port... ...
AAAGGCAAGCTGGTGATTGAGTACAGTTCACTGGACGAGCTTGACGGCATTCTGGGCCACATCCGTTAGTCGGCCCGATAAAACCTGAAAATCATCCTAAAGTCCCGTCTGGTGCCGGAAACACCACATGTGGTTGTGGCGATCGATGAGCAACACAACCTGTGTAAAACTTCAGATTTCGGCGGCAAAATCTGCTCACTTTTTCGCCAATTTTTCCGTGCGGTTATGTTGAACACCTATCGGTTAACACATATAATTCCGCGCGCTTGGAATGACAGCTGGTGATATGAACCGTTCTTCGAGAGCCATCACGTACGTACCACTTGGCAAGTGGTTGATTATAGAGATGGCGGTTCTGCTGATTCTGAGCCTGTTGTGGTTGTTGGAAAGTCGTTTGGCCGGGTATTCCGCCCTCATTGGCGGTCTTATTTTTGTCATACCAAACGCGTACTTTGCTCACCGCGCTTATCGTTATCAGGGTGCCCGACAGATGCACCTGGCAGTGAGCAACATATTCAGGGCAGAGAGCATCAAGCTGGCCCTTACCGCAGTGTTTTTTGCGGCCGTTTTCACTTTAATGGAGCCAGTCCACGTACCGGCTCTGTTATTCACTTTTGCTGTGATGGTTGTGTTGGGTACGGCATTGCGCTGGCTCATCCGGCCGCGACCACAGCGATGACTGGACGAGAGCAGTATGGCAGCTGATACCCCAGTAGAGTATATAAAACACCACCTCACCAACCTTACCTATGGCAAGCTCCCGGAAGGCTATGAGCGCGCGGATGGCAGTGTCGTGCAGGAGGCCACATGGACCTTCGCACGAACTGGTCAGGAAGCCACAGACATGGGCTTCATGGCAATCCACGTCGATACCCTCGGCTGGTCAATCGCCATGGGTATTCTGTTCCTGGGCCTGTTCCGCTTTGTGGCCAACCGGGTCACCGAAGGCACGCCGAGCGGCTTGCAGAACCTGATCGAGATGACCTTTGAATTTGTTCAGGGCATCGTGCGCGACGTTTTCCACGGCAAGAATCCGCTGATTGCGCCCCTGGCGTTGACGATTTTCGTCTGGATTCTGCTAATGAACATCCTGAAGCTGATCCCCATCGACTATATTCCGTCGATCGCTCACGCGCTGGGGCTTGAGTACTTCAAGATTGTTCCGACCACCGATCCGAATGCCACCTTCGGCATGTCGATTGGTGTGTTCCTGCTGATTCTGTTCTACAGCTTCAAGGTGAAAGGCGTCAGTGGTTTCAGTAAAGAACTGGCCTTCAACCCGTTCAATCATTGGATCATGATCCCGTTCAACCTGCTGCTGGAAATCCTGGCGCTGATCATCAAGCCAATCAGTCTGGCGCTGCGTCTGTTCGGTAACATGTACGCTGGTGAAGTTGTGTTTATCCTGATTGCGCTGTTGCCACTGTGGATTCAGTGGACGTTGAACGTTCCCTGGGCGATCTTCCACATCCTGGTTATTCCGCTTCAGGCCTTTATTTTTACGGTGCTCACTGTGGTTTACCTCAGCGCGGCACACGAAGATCACTGATTAACCCTTAAATAAACAAACCCTTAACTATCTGAAAAAACTGAGGAGTCTTCAATGGAAATGGTATTTATCGCAGCTGCGTTGATCATCGGTCTGGGCGCTCTGGGCGCTGGTATCGGTTTCGGTCTGCTGGGCGGCAAACTGCTTGAGTCCACTGCCCGTCAGCCGGAAATGGCCAACCAACTGCAAACCAAAGCCTTCATCATGGCTGGTCTGCTTGACGCGGTTCCCATGATCGGTGTTGGTATCGCGATGTACCTGATCTTCGTTGTTGCTGGTTAATTAAACCGAGAGCTGTGGGCGCCGGCTAAGGCCGCGCCCCTCCTTCCGGAAACCAGGACGCAACGAATAGCAAGAGGTATATCGCCGTGAATATAAACCTTACGTTGATAGGGCAATCGATTGCCTTCGCTATTTTCGTCTGGTTCTGCGTCAAATATGTATGGCCGCCGATTACGGCTGCCATGGAAGCGCGCCAGAAGAAAATTGCAGATGGCCTATCCGCGGCCGATCGGGCATCACTCGATCTCGAACTGGCCCAGGAAAAAGCCACCAAAGAACTGCAAAAGGCGAAAGAAGAAGCTGCAGCCCTGATTGACCAGGCCAACAAGCGTGCCGCCCAGATTGTGGAAGCCTCCAAAGAGGATGCCCGCAAAGAAGGCGAAAAGCTTATTGAGCAGGCCAGGGCGGAAATTCAACAGGAGCGTGTTCAGGCTCGCGACGCACTCAGAGCAGAAGTGGCCACCCTGGCCGTTGCCGGTGCCGAGAAGATTCTGGAAACCTCTGTAGACGCCAAAGCTCACAGCGAGATGCTGGAAAAGCTGGCCGCAGAACTCTAAACGAGGGTCATCATGGCAGAACTTACAACGTTAGCCCGACCCTACGCGAAGGCCGTTTTTGATGCCGCGCAGGACCAGAACGCCGTTGATCAATGGGATCAGGCTCTGGCTTTTGCCGCTCAGGTTGCGGCTGACCAAGAGGTAAAGAACATCCTGGCCAACCCCGGCCTGTCTGAGCAACGCAAGGCGGAACTCTTCGCAGAGTGTTTTGAAGAGCCGCTGCCTGAAGCACTCAGAAACTTCCTGTTGATTCTTGCTGAAAACAAGCGTCTGGCCCTGCTGCCGGAGATTTCTGCTCTGTTCCGTTTGTATCGTGCAGACCTCGAGAAGTCTGTACACCTGACAATCGATACCGCATTCGACTTGTCTGCAGACGAGCAGCAGAAACTGATCGACGCACTGTCCAAAAAGCTGGAGCGCAAGGTCGAACTCGAGACCACCGTGGATCAGTCCCTGATCGGTGGCGTGATCGTACGAACAGGCGACCTGGTTATCGACGCTTCAGTCCGTGGCAAGCTGGCCAGAATGGCCAGGGCTCTGGGCTCCTGATTTCAGCACAAGGTTTGAGGACAAAGGCATGCAGCAACTGAATCCATCCGAGATCAGTGACATCATCAAGAAGAGAATCGAGAAACTCGACATCTCTTCCGAAGCAAAAAACGAAGGTACGATCCTGTCTGTATCTGACGGTATCGTGCTGATCCACGGTCTGGCCGACGTTATGTACGGCGAGATGATTGAATTTGCCAACGGCACCTACGGCATGGCGCTTAACCTGGAGCGTGATTCTGTTGGTGCGGTTGTTCTGGGTGACTACGAAGGTCTGGCCGAAGGCCAGAAGGTACGTTGTACCGGTCGTATCCTGGAAGTACCCGTTGGTAACGAACTGCTGGGTCGTGTGGTTGACTCCCTGGGTAACCCGATCGACGGCAAGGGCGAGCTGGGCAACAGCCTGACCTCCCCGGTCGAAAAGGTTGCACCTGGCGTTATCGCCCGTCAGTCCGTTGACGAGCCGGTACAGACTGGTCTGAAAGCCATCGATACCATGGTTCCCATCGGCCGCGGCCAGCGTGAGCTGATCATCGGTGACCGTCAGATCGGTAAGACTGCGGTTGCGATCGACGCGATCATCAACCAGAAGCACACCGGCATCAAGTGTATCTACGTTGCCGTTGGCCAGAAGCAGTCTTCCATCGCCGCCGTTGTGCGCAAGCTGGAAGAGCACGGTGCTATGGACCACACCATCGTGGTTGCCGCTGGTGCCGCTGATCCGGCCGCCATGCAGTTCCTGGCGCCGTACTCCGGTACTTCCATGGGTGAGTTTTTCCGCGACCGCGGTGAAGACGCCCTGATCGTATACGATGACCTGTCCAAGCAGGCCGTTGCTTACCGTCAGATCTCCCTGCTGCTGCGTCGTCCGCCAGGACGTGAAGCATTCCCGGGTGACGTTTTCTACCTGCACTCCCGTCTGCTGGAGCGCGCGTCCCGTGTAAATGCGGACTACGTTGAGCAGTTCACCAACGGTGAAGTGAAAGGCAAGACCGGTTCCCTGACCGCACTGCCGATCATCGAAACCCAGGCTGGTGACGTTTCTGCATTCGTACCGACCAACGTAATCTCCATTACCGATGGTCAGATCTTCCTGGAAACCAACCTGTTCAACTCCGGTATCCGTCCGGCCATGAACGCCGGTATCTCTGTATCCCGGGTAGGTGGTGCAGCCCAGACCAAGATCATGAAGAAGCTCGGCGGTAACATCCGTCTGGCTCTGGCCCAGTACCGGGAACTGGCGGCGTTTGCCCAGTTCGCTTCCGACCTCGACGAAGCAACCCGTAAGCAGCTGGAGCATGGTCAGCGCGTCACCGAGCTGATGAAGCAGAACCAGTACAGCCCGATGACCGTTGCGGAAATGGGTACCGTACTGTTCGCAGCGAACGAAGGCTTCCTGGACGATGTGGATGTCAACAAGGTTGTGAAGTTCGAAGCCCAACTGCTGGACTGGATGCGGTCCGAGCAGAAGGAACTTCTGGACAAGATCGGCCCTGAAGGTAACTTCAACGACGACATCACTGCCGGCCTCAAAGCTGCTCTGGAGAAATTCAAGACCACTCAGAGCTGGTAAATCCAAAAGGCCCGCCGTTGTGCGGGCCTGCTGGTCCATTTGAGTGTCTAACTTGAAAAGGCAGTGACATATGGCCGTCGGAAAAGAAATACGTAACCAGATCGGAAGCATCAAGAGCACGCAGAAGATCACGTCTGCCATGGAAATGGTAGCCGCGAGCAAGATGCGTAAGGCTCAGGAGCGTATGCAGGCAACCCGCCCGTACGCTGAAAAGATGCGCCAGGTAATCGGACACATTGCGAAGTCCAACAAGGATTACCGCCATCCGTTCATGCAGGAGCGCGAGGTCAAGCGGGTAGGCTACATTGTGGTCTCCTCTGATCGCGGTCTTTGCGGTGGTCTGAACACCAACGCGTTCAAGCTGCTCGTCAGAGAAATGCGTGAATGGAAACAACAAGGTATTGAGACCGATATCTGCGCTATTGGCCAGAAAGGTGCCTCCTTCTTCCGAAACTACGGCGGAAACGTGGTGGCAGCCGTGACGCACCTGGGCGATAGCCCGAGTGCAGATCAGCTGATCGGTAGCGTCAAGGTGATGCTGGATTCGTTCGTGGAAGGCAAGATCGACCGCCTGTTCCTGATCAGCAACGAATTCGTCAACACCATGACCCAGAGCCCGAAGGCGCTGCAGTTGCTGCCGCTGCCGGAAGGCGATGATGAAGAAATCGGTCACCAGTGGGATTACATCTACGAGCCGGATTCCCGTCCGATCCTTGACGGGCTGATGCCACGTTATATCGAATCCCAGGTGTATCAGGGTGTGGTAGAAAATCTGGCCTGTGAGCAGGCTGCCCGGATGATTGCCATGAAGAGCGCGACAGATAACGCTGGCAGCATCATTGACGAGCTTCAACTGGCCTACAACAAGGCCCGTCAGGCAGCGATCACACAAGAGATTTCGGAGATTGTGAGCGGCGCGGCATCTGTTGGTTAACGCTCACAGACCTACTGGTTTTATTGACTATCAAGATAACGAGGAACCGAGCATGAGTAGCGGACACATCGTTCAGATCATTGGCGCGGTTATCGACGTGGAATTTCCACGTGACTCCGTTCCAAGCGTTTACGACGCACTGCTGCTTGAAGGTGGCGAAACAACTCTGGAAGTCCAGCAGCAGCTGGGTGACGGCATTGTTCGTACTATCGCCATGGGCAGCACTGAGGGCCTGAAGCGTGGCCTGAAAGCAGAAAACACCGGCAAGCCGATCTCTGTACCTGTTGGTACACAGACTCTGGGCCGGATCATGGACGTTCTGGGTCGTCCCATCGACGAACAGGGCGACATCGGCGAAGAAGAGCGCTGGGCTATCCACCGCAAAGCACCGGGCTATGCCGATCAGGCAGCGTCTGCCGACCTGCTGGAAACCGGCATCAAGGTTATCGACCTGATCTGCCCGTTCGCCAAGGGTGGTAAGGTTGGTCTGTTCGGTGGTGCCGGCGTAGGCAAGACCGTAAACATGATGGAACTGATCAACAACATCGCGAAAGAGCACTCCGGTCTCTCCGTATTCGCAGGTGTTGGTGAGCGGACCCGGGAAGGTAACGACTTCTACTACGAAATGAAGGAGTCCAACGTTCTCGATAAGGTTGCCATGGTTTACGGCCAGATGAATGAGCCCCCTGGAAACCGTCTGCGTGTGGCCCTGACCGGTCTCACCATGGCTGAGAAGTTCCGTGACGAAGGCCGTGACGTACTGCTGTTCGTTGACAACATCTACCGTTACACCCTGGCCGGTACCGAGGTATCTGCACTGCTGGGTCGTATGCCTTCTGCGGTAGGTTACCAGCCGACCCTGGCGGAAGAGATGGGTCAGCTGCAGGAGCGGATCACCTCTACCAAGACCGGTTCCATCACTTCTATCCAGGCGGTCTATGTACCGGCGGATGACTTGACTGACCCGTCTCCGGCCACCACCTTCTCGCACCTTGACGCGACCGTGGTACTGAGCCGTGACATCGCTTCCAAGGGTATCTACCCGGCGATCGATCCGCTTGACTCCACCTCCCGTCAGCTGGATCCGCTGGTGATCGGTGAGCAGCACTACAACGTTGCCCGTGGTGTTCAGAACGTTCTGCAGCGCTACAAGGAACTGAAAGACATCATCGCGATCCTGGGTATGGACGAGCTGTCTGAAGAAGACAAGCTGATCGTATCCCGCGCCCGTAAGATCGAGCGTTTCCTGTCGCAGCCGTTCCACGTTGCTGAAGTATTTACCGGTTCTCCGGGTAAGTACGTGTCTCTGAAAGAGACCATCGCCAGCTTCGAAGGCATTCTCAACGGTGACTACGACGACATGCCGGAGCAGGCGTTCTACATGTGCGGCGGCATCGAAGAAGCGATTGAGAAAGCTAAGGCAATGAAAGAGAAGGAAGGTAAGTAAGACACCTTTTTTCCTTTCAGACCCAAGAGGCGTAAGAAATGGCTATGACCGTACATTGTGACGTCGTAAGTGCCGAGGAAAAAATCTATTCGGGCCTGGTGGAGATGTTGATCGCCACCGGTACCGAAGGTGAGCTTGGCATCCAGTATGGCCATGCTCCGCTACTGACCGAGCTGAAGCCCGGCGCAGTGCGGATCATCAAGCAGGGTGGCAGTGAGGAAATTCTGTACGTATCCGGTGGTTACCTGGAAGTACAGCCCAATCTGGTTACCCTGATGGCCGACACCGCCGTTCGTGCAAAGGATGTGGACGAAGCAGCGGCCCTGGAAGCCCAGAAGCAAGCCGAGAAGGCACTGGCGAACAAGACAGGCGAGTTCGAGTACTCGCGTGCTGCTGCCGAGCTGGCCGAAGCGGCCGCTCAGCTGCGCACCATCCAGAAGCTGCGCAAGCACCTGCGTTAAAGCAGAGCCTGTGTCAGCGCCCGGATTGGCCTGACAGTGAACCGCATCCTCAGGTGGAGGGCCCGGTATTCCGGAAACGGAGTGTCGGAGATTCCACCGGGACGCGGTTTTTTCATTTATGGACGTTTTGAATACCGGAGCTGATTGCCCCATGAGCCCGTTACACGTTGTGATCCTGGCCGCCGGCCAGGGCTCCCGCATGAAATCCTCCCTGCCTAAGGTGCTGCATCCGGTGGCGGGTAAAGCCATGCTGCACCATGTGGTTGATACCGCAAAACAACTGGGCGCGGAGAAAATTCACACGGTGATTGGTCACGGAGCCGATCAGGTTCGGGCGTCTCTGGAAGACGACTCGGTGAACTGGGTATTGCAGACCGAGCAGCTGGGTACCGGCCATGCCGTGGCCCAGGCACTGCCAGCCCTGCCGGATGATGCCCGGGTGCTGGTGTTGTACGGTGATGTTCCTCTGACTCGCAAAGACACTTTGGAATCCATGGTCGCCGACCTGGATGAACGCAACCTGGCCCTGCTGACGGTGGATATGGACAACCCCCACGGTTATGGCCGGATCGTTCGCAACGAGCAAGGCCTGGTTCAGGCCATCGTTGAGCAGAAGGACGCGACCGCTGAACAGCAGCAGATTCAGGAAGTGAACACGGGCATTCTGGCAGTCTCAGCCAGTCACCTGAAGCAATGGCTGCCGGCACTGTCCAACAGCAATGCTCAGGGCGAGTATTACCTCACCGATATTATTGCGATGGCCGTCGACCATGGCTTGTCGGTAACCGTATCCCAGCCCTTGAACCCGTTTGAGGTTCAGGGCGTGAACAACCGCCTGCAACTGGCGGAACTGGAGCGCTGGTTCCAGCGTCAGCAAGCCGAGCGTTTGATGACTGAGGGTGCATCCCTGGCGGACCCGGCCCGCATTGATGTGCGTGGCGAACTCACCATTGGTAATGATCTGTGGATAGACGTGAATGCCGTCTTTGAAGGCCGGGTAAGCCTCGGCAGCAACGTCGTGATCGGACCTAACTGTGTGATCAAAGACGCCACCATCGCTGACGGTGCAGAGATCAAGGCAAACAGCGTGATTGAAGGTGCGGTAGTGGGCGCCAACGCCCAGATCGGGCCATTCGCGCGTCTGCGTCCGGGCACTGAACTGGCCGCCAACACCAAGGTTGGCAATTTTGTCGAAACCAAGAAGGCCGTGGTGGGTGAGGGCAGCAAGATCAATCACCTCAGTTACGTTGGTGATGCCTCACTGGGCCGTAATGTGAATGTGGGTGCAGGTACCATCACCTGCAATTATGATGGTGTGAACAAACACCAGACGGTATTGGGCGACGGGGTATTTGTCGGCTCCAATACCTCATTGGTCGCGCCGGTGAAGGTAGCGGAGCAGGCCACCATTGGTGCCGGGTCGACCATTACTCGGGATATCAGCGAAGGGGAGCTGGCGGTGGCCCGTGGCAAGCAGCGCAACATCGCCGGCTGGGAACGGCCGAAAAAAGCGTAACCAACGATTAACGAACAGGTGATAACAGCATGTGTGGGATTGTAGGAGCGGTATCTGAACGGGATGTCCAGGGTATTCTGCTGGAGGGCCTGCGCCGCCTGGAATACCGGGGGTACGACTCCGCCGGCATGGCCGTCATCAATGCCGAACATCAGGTTCAGCGTGCCCGGGAAGTCGGCAAGGTTGCGGCCCTGGCTGATGCCATTGAAGCGAACCCCCTGGCTGGTCACCTGGGTATTGCCCACACTCGCTGGGCCACCCACGGCGAGCCCTCGCAGGTCAATGCCCATCCCCATATGTCCGGCGAGCGGCTGGCCATCGTCCATAACGGCATCATCGAGAACTACCAGGAACTCCGGGATGAACTCAGGGCCGAGGGTTTTGAGTTCACTTCCCAGACCGATACCGAGGTGGTCGCGCACCTGATCGAGAAATACTTCCGTGAGCAGGGCAAACCCTATGAGGCGGTAAAGGCGGCCATTCAGCGTCTGCGCGGTGCCTACGCCCTGGCCGTTGTTCATGCTGATGAGCCGGATCACCTGGTGGTCTGTCGGGAAGGCAGCCCTTTGGTGGTAGGCGTCGGTATTGGCGAGAACTTTATCGCGTCCGACCAGCTGGCCTTGTTGCCGGTGACCGACCGCTTCATGTTCCTGGAAGAGGGCGATATCGCCGATATCCGCAAGGACAGTATCCGCATCCACGACCGCAGCGGTCAGTCGGTGGAGCGGACGATTACCCGTTTTGAACACGGTGCTGACTCTGCGGACAAAGGAGAATACCGCCATTTCATGCTCAAGGAAATCTACGAGCAACCGAAAGTGATCAAGGCCACCATGGAAGGCCGGATTACCGACAGCCGGGTTCTGGAGCAGGCGCTGGGAACCGACGCGGCTAACCTGCTGGATAATGTGCGTCACGTTCAGATCATCGCCTGTGGCACCTCTTACCACGCCGGCATGGTGGCCCGCTACTGGATTGAGGAGTTGGCCGGGGTGCCCTGTTCGGTGGAAGTGGCCTCCGAGTTTCGGTACCGCAAACACGTGATTCAGCCCGACACCCTGTTCCTGTGTATTTCCCAGTCCGGTGAAACTGCCGACACCCTGGCGGCGTTGCGCCAGGCGAAACAGGCGGGCTTCCGCGCGGCTCTGGCCATCTGCAACGTGCCGGGCAGTTCCCTGGTGCGGGAATCCGATCTGGTGATCATGACCCAGGCCGGCCCGGAAATTGGTGTGGCGTCGACCAAGGCGTTCACCACCCAGCTGACCGCCTTGCTGATCTTCACCCTGGCCCTGGCGCGCCATAATGGCCTGAGTGAAGAGAAAGAAGCAGACATCGTTGCCGCCATTCATCAGTTGCCCAAGCAGGTGAGTGATGTCCTCGCCCTGGATGCCGACATTGAAGAGATGTCCAAGGCGTTTATGGACAAGAACCATAGCCTGTTCCTGGGCCGTGGCTCCCAGTTCCCGGTGGCGATGGAAGGGGCCCTCAAGCTCAAGGAAATCTCTTACATCCACGCCGAGGCCTATCCCGCCGGCGAGCTCAAACACGGTCCGCTGGCCTTGGTGGACAGTGAAATGCCGGTAGTCACGGTGGCACCGAACAACGACCTGGTGGAAAAGCTGAAATCCAATCTGGAGGAAGTTCGCGCCCGTGGCGGTGAGCTGTTCGTGTTTGCCGACAAGGCGGCGGACGTGAAGCCGGAAGAAGGCATCCACGTGATGCAACTGCCGTCCGTGCACGAGATCACCGCGCCCATCGTGTACACCGTACCGCTGCAGTTGCTGTCTTATCACGTGGCGGTGTTGAAGGGTACGGATGTGGACCAGCCGCGGAACCTGGCCAAGAGTGTGACGGTGGAATAACTCGTCTTATCTGAAGCCAAAAAGAAGCCCTGATGCCGCAGTAACTCACGAGCACGAGCCGAGAAAAATTCAGTACCAGGGAGGCTGATCGCCGATGCACGAATTTACTGCCGAAGAGTTGCTGGAACAGCTGCAACTACTGGATGAGTGCCCTCGTATTGAAGCCAAAAAGGGGAGTGATATCGGTGATTCCGTGATGCAGACGGTCTGTGCCTATGCCAACGAACCGGGTCTAGGTGGCGGGTATTTGCTGCTGGGTGTTTCGGAGCCGGACGATGAGCACAGGCAGTTTTATGTTTCCGGTATTAACAATGGTGATCAGATACTAGGGCAGCTGCAAACCAACTGTCGAGAACAGTTTGAGCAGAGTATCCCGGTTTCGGCAGAAACCGTGCAGCTACAGGGTAAGACCGTGATTCTGGTGTTTGTCCCGGAGCTTGAGCCGGTTGCGAAGCCCTGTGCTTTCAAAGGTAAATTCGATAAGAAAAACAAACGCAAAACTGGTGTCTGGCGTCGTGGCCTGAACGGCGATTACGAGTGCACCCAGGCCGAGCTGGAACCCCTGCTGTTGGCCAAGAGTGGTTTGGGGTTTGAGCAAGTCGTATTGCCGGGTGCGGAATGGGATGACCTCGACCCGGATGTTATTGTCCTGTATCGCCAGTTACGGGCACGAGTGCGCCCTCATGCCGAGGAGCTGCAGGTCAGTGATCAGGAGATGTTGCGCGCACTGAATCTGGCTAAAAAGCACAACGGTGAATGGCTGCCAAATGTCGCCGGATTATTGCTGATGGGCAAGCCACTAGCGTTGAGGCGTTTGTTGCCCTCGGTGCGTGTGGACTATGTGCGCATCAGTGGCACCCAGTGGGTTGAAGACCCTGAGCAGCGTTTCCAAACCACGCTGGATTTACGTGAGCCATTGTTACGCCTGATCCCGAAACTCGAAGCCACGATTCTGGATGATTTGCCAAAGCACTTCCGTCTGGATGAAGGCAGTACCCAGCGTAGTGATCAACCGCTGTTGCCGCAAAAAGTGGTGCGGGAAGCGGTAGTGAATGCCCTAATGCATCGGGATTACCAAGTGCAGCAGCCGATTCTAGTGGTGCGATACAGCAATCGCATCGATATTCGTAATGCGGGCTATTCGCTGAAGCCGGAAGCTATGCTGGGCGAAATGGGGTCTAAACTGCGTAACCCAGTATTGGCTGCAGTGTTGTATGACCTGAACTTTGCTGAAACTAAAGGATCGGGTATCCGTACCATGCGTTCTTTGTTGCAGCAGGTCGGCTTAGCTGCTCCGGTGTTTTCAAGCCATGTGATAGCCAACGAATTTCAGGCGACCTACCTGCTGCACCAGCTATTGGGTGAGGATCAGCTTGCATGGTTGAGCCAGTTCAAATACCTGCAGTTAACCAACGATGAGGCCAGGGCCCTGATTCTGGCGAAGGAGACAGGTGCGGTTGATAATGCTGGCCTGCGTGCAGTGACCGGGCTGGATACCTTATCAGCCAGTCAGGTGTTGGGACGTTTGCACCATCAACATGGTTTGTTGGTAAAAGGGGGAGCAGGCCCCGCAACATACTATCAGCTAGCCGACCGGCCATTGGACTCTGGTGAATTACCCTTATTTGGAAGCCAGGAAGCGGCAAATACGAGTGACTTGGGAGCAAATACGGGTGACCTCGGTGCAAATGAGGGTGACCTCGGTGCAAATGAGGGTGACCTGCCCGGTGCTTTGGCTCTTCGAATAAAGGAACTCACCCCAAAAACACGCAAGGATAAACTTTGGCCGGTGATTCTGTGGCTGTGTGCGCTACGACCCTATAAAGCAGAACAATTGGCCAGTCTGCTGGGCGGACGTTCAGTCAAGTCGCTCAAAAGTACTCATCTGAACGTTCTGCGTGAGCGAGAAAAGATGCTGGCTTATCTCTTCGCCGAAGTGGTGAATCATCCGGATCAGGCGTATCAAACCACAGAAAAAGGTATCCAGTGGTTGCGAGAGCAAGGCATTGATCCAAATTGGGAAAATGTAAATAGATAATGATCTTTTCTCTGAACGACTGATGAAGACGAGTCTCAGCTGGTAATGCGGGAGCTGGGTGACATAGGCTGCACTACCGTCTGCCGCCAGACCCAGATCCTTCAGCTTAACGATGGCTTGAGCAACCCCGAACACTACTACATTCACGTCATCGGTAAGGCCAAGAACCAGGAAGCCTGCACTGGCGGCAGCTGTGCCGATTTCGATTACCTGGGCTCCGATGTGGGTGTATCCGCGCCCTTGGATACCCGGCCACGTTACATCGCCCCCATCCTCACCCCACACTATGATGAGGAACAGCACTGGCTGGCTTACCGCGAGTACCGCCGCCTGCTCAAGGCCGGGGAAGACCCGGACACCGCCACGCCACCGGACACCGGCGTTGATCCCATCCGCCCGGTGCCCACCTACACCTGGAATCACCGGCCGGAATACCAGTTCAGCCGTTACAGCCTGGAAATCGATGAGATCAACCGGGTGGACATCGACCCGGATACCGGCGCCGAGACCAAAGAAGACATCTACGACACTGACACCCCGGTTATCGGCTCCAGTGATGACCTGATCGAAGTGCTCTATTCACTGATCGGCCCCGAGTTCGACCGCCTTACCCCCATCGACGGCGGCCAGAACCTAATCCTCGCCATCGGCGAACACGAAACCCGTATTGAGGTGGGGGAAGACAATACTTTGCGCTTCGATAATATCGAACATCTGGCGGGTCTCGACCCGGAGGATTTCCTGTCGATGCGGCTGTATCTGAACCAGGATGCGGGGAATATTCTTTGGGAATATGCGCTTGGTTCCGAACCAGCACTACTGCCGCTGGATGGGTTCGTGAATGCAGATCAGCCCGAAGTTGAAATGCTGGCCTATCTCCCGCAGTCCGCTTCAAAAGAGCAAAGCGTTAAATTGCGCTGGATTGTGGAAGGTAATGGAACAGTGGAAAAAGCGCTTACGGAGTCTGTAAGCGGTGCTTTTGCCAATACTCTAACGACTACCAACACCGCAGGCCACACGATATACGTTACTTTACAGGTGGTTGAGTCTGACAATCCGGCCGTGCAGGTGGGTACAAGCAAACGCTTCGGCCCCTTTAACGTTATCGCAGGGGCGCCGGCCAGAATCGAGCTGAACACACCGAATGCCGAGTTGCTGGTCTCCGGTGTCGATACGGCGACTGTTACGGCAAACGTCTACGATGCCCAGGGTAATCCTGTGGCAGACGGAACCCCTGTAGATTGGAAGCTGACAGGTGATGGCGAATTCCGTGTGTTGGGAAGTCGCACCGAGAATGGCCAGGCGACCGTTGAATATGAAGTTGGGAAAAATCTCAATCCAAGCGACATTGTTGCCACGTCGGATCGGGCAAGACAGAGTCTCACCGTCGAAAAACGCCCCCTCGAAGTATCATTGAATGCCGACAAGACGGTTTTGGCCGCTGCAAGCAATGACACGGTCAACCTCACCGTATCGGTCAATGAGGCCCCCTCAAAGCCTGTCACGGTGAACTGGTACAGTAGCCGAGGCCACCTTATCGGCGACAGTACACTGACGGGCACCACCGCATCAGCCTCATTGCGGGCCAGTGAGCTTCCTGGCGATGGCTTTGTTGCTGTAAATATCGCCGGTGTCCGTAAGGAAGTTGCAATTGAACATCGCGCAGCGTCGCTGGGCAGTGTTCAGCTAAGCCACAACGCCATCGTTGGCGCTGCTGAGGGAACATTCTCTACCGTTGAAACACTCTACGGTTCCGAATCCTACGCCAATGTGACGGAAACGACCGCCACAGTGCGGGGGATTCCAGGTACTTCGTTTACCCTCCGAGCGGGTGGTTTCTACACACCCAACTCCCTCCCGGTATTGAATCTGGCGATGAACGAGCTGGAGAGTGAGCCCGTCGATCCCAGGCCTTACATCTATGACTACCAGACCGGTCAAAAGGCGTATGCCGATGGTGAGGTCGATATTGATCGGACCCATTCTTACACCATGCCAGGCGCAAGCTTGAAAATGGCCGGCGGTCACCTGACTGTCAGCAACACGCCGGAACTCAACATAACCGATAACCTATACGTGAATCTCCGGGTTCGCCCGGGACTGGCGGCCGATTCCGAGGACGTAAGCACACTGGCCCGACAGGGTAACTCCGAGGGCGATGCCTACGCGCTTGAGTTGGTTAAGGCTGGGTCCGAGTATAAGGTTCGTGCACGAGTAACGACCGATTCTGGCACCTATACCGTTACCTCAAGCCAACTCATCTCAGAGGAAGAATGGGCGATTGTCGGTATTACGTTCAGTGGCGGGGCGTTGACCATTGGCGTCAACCATAGTCGGGACGAAGTCAATGCGACTGGTAGCCTCCTACACCAGAGTTTTGGCAGCAGGCTGTCTTTGGGCGAAAGCTATATAGGACACCTGGATGACGTGAGAGTGGGGCACGATACAGGAGCCCGCGCTCTGGTTGCTCTGGGGGATGGTGCTCCAGAAACGAGTGTAACCATTGGTGCTGACGGTACCGCGACAGTATCGATCAAATCCACGGGGACCCATACCCCGATTGGCCAACGCATCGGCCTTACGGCCACCTACGTCACGGAAACAGGCCAGCTCAAGACCCGGGAACTGCGTATCGCCCGGCGGGTACTTGCACCACTGATGACACTCCTGGCCGGTGAGAAAGCCTACGCTCAAGGCGTTGATACCACATCTGTACAGGAATACGAGGATGGCGTCGCGGTGGTGAACCAGGGCCATTTTGCCCAGACCGTGGAATTGATGAAGCAGTCTGGCGCTGTGGTATGGGATTACACGAAGCAGGCACTGGAGTTTCTGTACGAAATGAGTGGCTTTGCCGATCTTTACACGATTGGTAAAGCCATCTACCTATGGCTGGATGACCGCTTTGATGAAGTAGACAAGTTCGATCTGGTGTTTGCGGGAGTTGGGTTGACCCTCTCCGTTGTGGCCATTGTCACGTCACCAACGGGTGCGGGAACCGGGGCAGCGCTGTCATTGAAAGCTGCCCTCAAGGGGTTAAAGGCAACGCTGAAAGAACTCGTTGCTGATCCGGCGCTGCTGCTGAAGGCAGGTGGTGTCACTGTAACCTGGACGTTGGGGCTCCTAAAAGAGTTTGTGTCGGGTAATGCTGCGTCCGCGGCAAAGCGTCTGACAGATCTGGGTGATCTCTTTGTGCACATGCTATCGAGCGGTGGCCAGGCTACATTGCAGCTGTTCACAACAATTGTGGATAGCGCGCAAAGCTTCAGTCGGTTGATGAGATTGTTTGTCCAATCGCGACGGCTAGACTGCGGTATTGCAGATGCGGATGGTATTACAGGCCAGCCCCCGCAATGGCTGATTGCCAGACTGACGGGTGCCGGTTCCCTGATCCCCGTTGGTACAGCTTATGCGGATACCACAGGCTGTGTCACAAGCAGTATCCAGGCCATTAAAGACAAAATTCTGGATAGTGGTCGTTATGGTAACCGTGCCCAGAGAGTTGCAGACGAAGTCGCCGACATTGTAGGTTTCATGGGCACATACGACGTCAAGCTTACGGCAGATAGTATCGAACGATTAGGAGATCTCGCGGACGCGAATCTGAGCGACTCCATTCGACAGTTCCTGGAGCATGCCGCGGATGCCAGCAACGGCTCCATGAAGACCTTTATACTGCGGGAAGGGAACTCCACAGCCGGACTGGGACGTGTTGTTAACGATGGGCAAAACATGAATGTGATGGACCATCTGCTGGAAGCGGTTGCAAACGTTCCGGGAGATTTGCCGGATGCCCAGCAGTTTATGAAAGGGTTGACCATCAGAAACGATGCGGCAATCCGTGGTGTATACGGTGAAGCCTCGTCGGTCAGGACGGTCATGGAACGGTTCTCGGCAATTTCGGACAATCAGCCTGTCAGGCTGATCCAGTCGACCGACTGGGTAAAGGTTAAGAGAAGAACAAAAGCAGGCGAGTCGTACGAACAAACCGTCCAGGGGATTGATCAGGTTTATGAACTTGGTGATTCTAGGCGGAAGTTATACGTAGAAAGTAAACTATTAGGGGCGGGTAAATATAACCAAGAGGCTTTGGAAGAGCAGTTCAGAAAGCACTTGGAGACGAAGATTCTTTACCAATTCAGAGATGAAGGATTTGGGACGGGAGTGCCGCTGATACATTACGAACTGAGAGGTTCGTCGTATACAAGTACCGCGGTACAAGATCTCAAGGACGCCTTTTCCCGGATATGTAAGGAACCAAAATATAGGACCATTAGGGGGGCCGGCTTTGATTGTGACCAAAATATTTCAATAGAGGCCTTCCCGAACACCATCAATCCATTTATTAACTAATGGGGGGGCTGTGAAGAATTTTCTGAAATATCCGAACAATTTAGACGGCAGTGGTGGAGTTGAATTTGGAGGTGTTCCGAGAACTCAAAGAGCAGTGGGGGATGGTGCTTTTTTCGACGCATATGCCTTTGAAGGTCAGTTCTTTTATTTCATCGATATGGATAACGATGAGTTGCGCCGATGCGACGTAACGTTGAGCGGCGAAGATCTGGGGGTCAGCCTCAAAGGGATCTTGGAATATGCTAGTAGCATAGTTCTTGCTGATGGCTTGATATTCACCGGTGCGCATATTTTCAACGGACGTGATCTCTCTCTTCAGTGGTCAGTCTTGGATAGCTTGCTTGAAATGGAAACGTCTGATGTTGAAGATCTAAAAAAGACGATGTCCGAAATTGCGGAGGTAGGGTATAGCGACGGTAAGTTTTATCGTGTTTACGATAAAGCTCGACCTGAGCTCGGTTTACTGGAAATTGACCCCGAGAGCCGCTCAATAAGTCGTATTTATATCCCGTCGAGCAGTTTTGTGTTCTTGAATGACGAGAGTATTGTCTCGCAGTTCGGACATAATTTGGCGAGGTTTCAACGAGACGGGTATCTTTCCTGGGAGTTTGGGTTTGAATTTAGAGAATCATATAAACTAGAACGATCGATTGGCTTTTCGGTGCTTGGTGAGAAAGTACTTGGTTATTCGACGCAGGGTGAGTGCGTTGTTCTGGATACTTCAAGTGGCTCGGTTATTTGGAGTTTTCAGCTTAGGGATGTGATTGACTGGGAATATCCGGAAGAAAGCGTAGTCATCGCTGGAGTCGTAACAAATGAGCGAGTCGCGATTTTCAAAGTAAGAGGCGGCGCTCAATGTATTTTCGCAGTGGATCTCTCTGATGGTGCTCTCCTGTGGCTCGAAAAAGAAGAGAGTTTTACGCTGAAGATCGGCCACTGTATTGCAGGAGATCTTTTGTTTACCAAAGTGGCTGGTAGCGAAACCTATCCATATGCGCTCGACTGTTATACGGGTGAAACTGTATGGAGCGAGAAATCCACTAAGCGTGATTTTGCGATATGTGTTGCATCTAACAGGCATGTTCTCTATTTGACAACGTACTTTGATGGCATTGCTTTTGATTGGAATGATCCTTACGTCTCGCCCCACCGGCCACAATGATATTTCCGTATCAGAAAAGGATTTGCATGGAAATTCGTGCACAAACTGTTTTCCCATTGCTCAAAACACGGTCCTGGGCTCAAGAACGGGCTCTTGAGTGGCTTCCGTTTTCGTCTGCTGATGAACAAAACGATCATTCCCCTGTCATTGTAGTTTCAATTGATGATGGAGAGACATTGGCCTATCTGCCTGAGGGGGGATTTGAAGGGGAGACTAGAGACGAGATTTTTGGTCATGCCTTCAATAACCTCTCTAGAAAAGTTGGTAAACTTTCGTGGCAGACGCTGGATTTCTCCGAGAAATTACCGGCCATGCGGGCACTCTCCCTTGGAGGAGATTTCTATGCCTCCGAGGCTCTGTTAGTCGATGAGAAGATCGATGAGGCTCTTGAGCGATTGGGTGCGAAAAAGCTGCTTGTATGCAGGCCGGTCCGAGGTCAATTGCTGGCGATAGCTCTCGATGATAACAATACGTCGGCGGTCCAAACGTTTCTGTCAGCATGCGCTAGCCATTTTAAGGAAGCTCAGGCGAGAGATGACCAGGTCGCCCTCGATTTCAGGAGTTGGGTGATAGAGGAAGGTCAGTCACCCCAACCGTACATTGACGTTCTGGTTCAAAGTAGCCAAGAGGAACTTCCGGCCGAACAGAATCTATATACTCCTGTTCAGATAGGTGTGGCGTCTTTCTTTGGAACCGCCCTTGCTGGATTTTATATGCTGTACTCCAATTACCAGAGTGTAGGCAAACCAATTTTGGCTAAGCGGGTGACACTGTCAGCAGTGTTCATCATGCCACTGTTAATGATGGCGGTGATCCTAACGCCAGGTGGTACCTATGATCGGTTATTTCCGGTGGCAAGCGGTCTTGTTATGGGCGTGATCGCGAATCGAGCTCAGGGTTCAATGATTCAGGATGCTCTACGGTCCCGATCTGTTTGCAAGCAATCTTTCCTGCGAGCCTGTCTGGTTACGATCCTTAGTTTGCTGTGTGTATTCCTCTCTCTGTTGGGAGCAGTCTCGATGGGTGTTGTTCCCGAGTCTTGGTAGAGATCTCCCCCATAACCAGAAAGCCTTTACTAGCGGCAGCTGTGCCGATTTCGATTTCCTGGGCTCCGATGTGGGTGTATCCGCGCCCTTGGATACTCGGCCACGTTACATCGCCCCCATCCTCACCCCACACTATGATGAGGAACAGCACTGGCTGGCTAGCCTTGAGTATTGTCGCTAGTTCAAGGCCGGTGAAGACCCGGACAGATTCAGCTTCGCGAACTGGAGGTTAATAAGGCATTGGTGGCGAGGGCGACCGCAACGGCTGGCTTCCTCAGCTATGGCCGATACCGCTCGTCACCAATCACCCTGTCGCATAAGGTCAGCGAAACAACCCGCGCCTGCGCTTGGAAAGCAGAATGACCTGGGCTTCTCCCTTGACCTTAAACCCACCAACGCCGGCGGGGTTCTGGTCGATCTTGGCAATGGCGCTCAAAAACTGACCCAGACCAGTTCCGGGAGTCTCGTATATGAGATCCGCACCACCAACGGCACCTACAGCGTTGAAAGTGAACCTCTGGCCGACCATCAGTGGCACCGCGTAGCGGCACGCTACCACAACGGACAGATCGAACTGTGGGTAGATGGCGATACCCACTCGGAAACGGCCAACGGCAATCTGGTGCACAACACCGCTGCCACCCGCCAACTCGAGGTGGGTAAAGGGTTTGACGGCCAGCTCAACAGCCTGAAGTGGTTCGATTGGACCTCGCAACCGGTCATGACCTTCGACGACGGCAGCGTTGAAAAGACGGTGACCGTCGGCGCAGATGGCTACACCGAAATGACGCTCCAAAGTACCGGGGTCATGGGCGCGGGCGGCAGCGAACTGATGACCCAGCGCATCGCGGTTCATACCGACAAGGTGCGCCAGTACGCATCACTGGTGTCGCGTGAAGCCTTCGCGACCCTGGCCGGTCAGTATGCTGATACCCTGGACAACTCCGCGCCACCCATCAACGTAGCCGGGCTGGATCCGAACTACCAGCCGGTCTCCCTGCCGTTTGTATCGAAGGCGTATGCGGCGGATGGCGAGAGCAGCTTCGCCTGGAGCCTGATCAACTGGTTCATCCCCATCGAAGATTTCGGCATTGTGCTGGATCAGCTCGGCTACCTGGTTAGCGATCCGGAGAAGTTCGATGGTATGGAATTCACCATTGCCCTGGTGAACACCGTCACCATTTTCCCGCCGGCCAAGCCGCTGAAGTTGTTTACCACGCCGCTGAGGGCCATGTTCCGGTCCCTGGACAAGGTGAACCCGAAGTTTGCCAAACACTTCGCGGGCTACCTTGGGAAAGTGGTGCAGAAGGCAAAGAAGGGCGATTTTGATACCCTCTGGAATACGTTGCCCTTCCTGGTGTTGGCTGCGGAACTCTACAGCGACCCGGACGCCCGCGAAGGACTGGAGTTCCTGTTCAGTACGGTAGACAGTGCCGATGATGTGCTGTCCTGGGTGAATTACCTGGGCTTGCCGGCTAACGGCTGGGAAGGTGAAGGCGAGCCGCCAACGGTGCCGGCGTTTGGGGATGATCCGCAGGTTTCTCAGAACCTGCCGTTGGAATGGTTGGTGCCGAAGGCGCAGGCAGCACCGGTGGTCAGTGCTGCACGGATTACCAAAGAAGTATTGGGGAATGTATTGCTTCGTGTTAAGGCTCATGTTGGAGCCGAGGCGGCAAAAGATATACCTAAAGGCTTGAAAGTTCTGCGCGAGTCTTTGCAAAAAGCGGATGCAAGATCACTTCGAAAGCATGTCTTCAGCGATGAATTAATCAGTGTTGCTGGTGGTGCCATGATGAGGCGAGCAGGCATCCAGGCCATTCGCAACCTAACTACAGGGGCGAAAAACACGCGCTATTCTATTCCAGCCGTGGTAGCAATGATGGCCTACCTCGAATATGAAAATTCATGCGGCAGAGCATTGCAGGAGGAGGCAGAGCTGGGAAACCCGGACGCGACGCCACCGCTTGAGCCAGTGGAAAAAGAAAGCGAACGTCTCAACTGCGACGGTAAGGGTTTCGACAAGAATATTCGCCGTCTGGTTTACTCCAAGATTCAAACCGCCTTCGCAGATCGCGGGGATCGTAATCTCAAAGAGGAAAATCCGAGTAAAGGGGACAGGTTTGTGCTCTTTGGTAGTGGACACGGTGCACTGTTCCACTTGGAGCAATTGGCCTATTACCAGGCTAAGTACCGGCTGGATTCCAAGGAGAGAGTGAAGGGCAGCGATGCGTTTCGGTATGTGGCATTTTTTGATGATGAAGATGATAAACCCCAAGGAGCCGGACAGCAGCTTTTGGAGAATGATGTGATTCGTCGAGAGCGTTACGTGGATATAGTGCTTGAAGATGATTCGGGGCGGGAAACCTGGATCGAGCTCAAGTCATATGCTGCTAAAAGCCAAGCAAATCGCACCGAGTTGGATATCGGGAAGATCGGCAACTGGCGACTGGGAGCGTCTGATCGAAAGCCCAAGACAGGGTATTTCCCAAGTCTGCATCGGCAGTTTGTGATTGATCGAACAGCGAATTATTTGGGAGGAGCTTGGTTGGCCAAGAATCAGTCGGCTGAAAATGAAGTCAATGTAGTGGTACCTGTTAAAGATTTTCAATGGAAATTCCAGAAGTTTTCAGTAGACAACCGCCGAACCAAGCGGAAGCAGTACAGTCCTGGTCTTGGGGCTGAGGGCTCAAAAGGAACCATTCGGGAGCGGTTAGCCAGGCTGCCCAAATACAATAATGACCAAAATGAGCTGGTAGAGGTCTCGGTGGGGCGCCGTGAATTGACGAGCATGTCGCACCATGTAATCGATTCAGGTATTGCAGCGACGCTGAAAGAGGTTCTTCCGGGGCTGGGCTTTGAAATGATCGAGGAGGCCGTCGAAGATGTGGTTATTGAGGACATAAATTAATGGATCGAGAAACTTATACCCTAAAAACGAATCGAGAGAATCAATGGGCTCTGCTAGAAGATAGGCTCGGGAAGGGAGGGGAGACAAAGAAAAGGATCAAAATATGTAAGAATTATTTTTTCGATAACAATGTTATAGGTAACGAAAGCTTCGATTGGTTTTATCGGTTTAGGTATTACTACAACCCCACTTTTGAAGGGTGGCAAAAGCTGTTCGACGAAGATATTGAAGAGACTCTTTCCGACCAAGATTTCAAGACCCTGAACAACATGTTCTGCGGCCAGCTCGCTGATTACTATTTCTGTATCGAAGACCAGGATTACTATTTCAAGAGCACTTTTGGCGATGTGTATGACAAAGGACAGAAGTTTCCGTTGCGTATTAACAGAGAGCCTGGTTTTCGGACTATTTCGATCACCGAAAATGCAATTTTTCTGCAACTCGTTAACCGGATGTCGAAATGGCTTAAGGCAAAGGATTCTAAAGAACAAGGCATAGCCCGATTTAATGAACGGTACTTTGAATCCCTGCTTCCCGTCATTGATACGGCTCCGTTTATTGCCGGAACTGAGATCCCGCGTGAAACGTCTGATGGTAGTGCCAAACCCGATATAATCCGTGCCGGGTTAAGAACGATCCTGAAGTTTTCAATCGAACAACCTGAGACCGAAGCCGGTAAAGAGCGATTCGAAGCTGCACGACGTCTAACAGAGATCCTGATGGATTATGCGGATGACTTGGGAGACTTGCGCGCTTTGTATGCGGAAGCGAAGCGTTCTTGATTTAGGAGGGCGGCATATGAGTATGTCCGTGGAATTTCAGTTTCAAACCTCACGACGCGAAGAGTGGGCCCAAACTCTGGAAGGCTTGGGCCGTGGCGAAACCGGTGCTCTCTTCCAGGATCGCATGGATGTCTTCGGTGAAGCGGTTGCCGCCCAGTTGGAGGAAATGCTGGAACGCTGGCCTGCGGAGTACTTCCTGATAGAAGGGTACCACCGGGACGGAGACCACTTCCGGGTGGAATTCGTGGCAGGGCCAGAGGCTGAAGAATTTGCTCAGCAAATGTGGCACTTGATGGAGGCCTGTAAGGTTAAGGGGCTGAGTTGCCGGGGTATTGATTTGAGTGGAGATTAGGCCGTGACGGTTATTTGTTCAGGAAGTTACCTCATTAATTGAGAAATCGGTTAAAATACCGTCGCCGTTTCGGCAGTAATTAAGTAGTATTACTTAAATTTCTTGTGGTGCCTGGCTCTATCTCGCCTTCTTTTTGTTATTAAGACCAAAAGTAGACTGAAATTCGTACCTTCGGACCATACTCCGGTACGTAAATATCAAGGAAGATGCGGGTCTTCTGGCGCACAATACCAACAAACCGATTTCTCAGAAGATGTCTGTAATGCCCACGACTGTTATCTCCGGCTTTACCCATAATTTCCTTGGCAAGGCACCTGTCTGGTACAAGCAGGTCATTCTGCTGTTTCTGGTCATCAATCCGATTGTCATGTATCTGCTTGGGCCCGGCGTGGCGGGTTGGCTGTTGATCGGTGAGTTTATTTTTACGCTGGCGATGGCGCTGAAATGTTACCCGCTGCTCCCGGGTGGCTTGCTGGCGGTGGAGGCCCTGCTGATCGGGCTGACGTCAGCGGATGCGGTGTACCATGAGGTCCTGACCAATTTCCCGGTCATCCTGCTGCTGATGTTCATGGTGGCGGGTATTTACTTCATGAAAGAACTGCTGCTGGTCACCTTCACCCAGATTCTGGTGGGGGTCCGGTCCAAGTCGGCGTTGTCCCTCCTGTTTTGTGGTGCGGCTGCCGTACTTTCGGCGTTTCTGGATGCCCTGACCGTCACCGCCGTCATTATCAGCGTTGCGGTGGGGTTCTTCTCGGTCTATCACAAGGTGGCATCCGGCAAGGGCTACCAGCAGAAAGACCACAACACCAACAGCGACGATGAAGTGATTGAGCTGCACCGGGAAGATCTGGAAAACTTCCGGGCCTTTCTTCGCAGCTTGCTGATGCACGGTGCCATTGGTACTGCCCTGGGCGGCGTGGCCACCATGGTGGGTGAGCCCCAGAACCTGTTGATTGCCAAGGTGGTTGGCTGGGATTTTGCCGGCTTTTTCCTGCACATGGCGCCGGTCAGCGTCCCGGTATTGTTTGCGGGCCTGGCCACGTGCTGGGCGCTGGAGAAACTGCGCTGGTTTGGATATGGCGGTCGACTGCCCAAGCCGGTGCGCCGGGTGTTGGAAGAGTTCGCTGATAATGAAAAGGCTCGGCGCACCAAGTCTGATCAGGCGGCGCTCTGGATTCAGGCGGTGGCTGCGGTCATTCTGGTGTTTGGTCTGGCATTCCACATCGCCGAAGTAGGATTGATTGGCCTGCTGGTGATTATCCTGATTACCTCCTTTACCGGCGTGACGGACGAACACCAGATTGGCAAGGCGTTCCAGGAATCCCTGCCCTTTACCTCATTGCTGGTGGTGTTTTTCGCCGTGGTGGCGGTGATTCACGAGCAGCACCTGTTCAAACCGATCATTGATTACGTACTGGCGCTGCCTGAAGGCCAGCAGCCGGGCATGTTCTTCATTGCCAACGGTCTGTTGTCGATGATCAGCGACAACGTGTTTGTGGCCACGGTTTACATCAGCGAAGTGAAACAGGCGCTGGACGCCGGCAGTATCAGCTACGAGCACTTCCAGACCCTGGCGGTGGCCATCAATACTGGTACCAACCTGCCCAGCGTGGCTACACCCAATGGCCAGGCGGCGTTCCTGTTCCTGCTGACCTCAGCCATTGCGCCCCTGGTGCGGTTGTCCTACGGGCGCATGGTGATCATGGCGTTGCCTTACACCATCGTGATGGGGGGCGTCGGTCTGTACATGGTCACCCACGCGTTCTGAGTCATGGTTTTGCATATTTCACCGCACAGTTTTCATAGGATCTGTTAACCTTCAGGTAAACAGATAAAAGAAAAGCGGTATACATGCGCAGTTGCCAACAACCCCAATCGATCCTTTCGCGCGCCTGTCTGATGGCGCTTTTTCTTGTTCTGGTTTTCTCCTATTTGTTCTATCCCACCGCTGTCCGTGCCTCAGATTCGGAGGCTTTTGTCGATAAAACCATACGGGTTGCTTATGTTGAGTTTCCGCCGGTCACTTATCGGGATGACAGGGGCGAGCCCGCCGGAGAGTTTGTGGACATCACCCGCAAGGTGGCGGCAGAGGCGGGTTACCAACTGGAATTTATCTACCTGCCGGTGGCACGCACCTACCTCTATCTGAAAAACGGCACGATCGATTTGTGGATGGGGCTAACCGACATTCCCGCTTTAAAAGACGACATTCTCGAAAGCTGGATCAGCCCGATTCCGGTGGAACTGAGCGCGTGGTATCTGGAAGGCCTGCCGCCAGTGGATCATATGGATCGCCTGCGCAACAAAACCGTGATTCTGATCGGCGGCTATACCTACGCCGGCCTCAGAGACTGGCTGACCTCCCAGCCCGATATCCAGATTACCGAAGCACCGAACCATCGCTCCGGCCTCAACATGCTCAAGCGTCATCGCGGCGATTACCTGCTGGACTACCGGCAACCGGTGCAGGAAACCCTGAGCCGGACGACAGATGCCGAGATTCGCGAATCGGAAATGCGCAGCCGCAATGGCGCCTGGCTGTTTTCCCTGGCCAATCCGCGTGCGGCCATTCTACGTGAGGCCTTTGACGACGCTTACCTGCGCCTGGCCGAAAAGGGCGAAGTACCGCCGGTGCGACGGTTTCAGCAAACCTATTTGGTGCCTGGATTTCCGGAGTAGTACCGGTAACACCGGCAGGTTTTAAAGCGTTGCCAGCACCCGAATGGCATTGGCCGCTGCCGCCGTCCGGTTTTCCACATTCATCTTCCGGAACACCTGCTCCAGGTGTTTGTTCACGGTGCGGGGGCTCATCTCCAGAATCTGTCCGATTTCCCGGTTGGTCTTGCCATTGGCGATCCACAGCAGGACATCCGACTCCCGCAGGGTAAG
>VMHT01127746.1_pt1 | contig 26248 bp, 20 predicted proteins | sample 4693611 | NCBI WGS metagenome assembly VMHT01 (sample SAMN12280063, study PRJNA550983) | marine metagenome | isolation source: seawater sampled from same location over 5 years 0.02-0.2 micron viral filtrate | place: USA: collected off the coast of southern California halfway between the port... ...
CCACCTGTAGCACCTTGTGTCCCTGCACCAGTTTCTCCTTGAGTTCCTATATCTCCTTTTGAACCACCTGCTCCAGTTTCACCTTGAGCACCTGCTGGTCCTGCATTACCTTGAGGTCCTGTATTACCAATAGTACCTTGTGTACCAGTTGAACCATCATCACCTTTTTGTCCTGAAGCACCTTGTGATCCTGGAGAACCCTGAGGTCCTAAATCTCCTTTTGTACCAGCTGATCCACCTGCACCATTTGCACCTTGTGGTCCGTTTGGTCCTGCAGCTCCTTTATCTCCACTTACACCTTGAGCACCTTTTGTTCCGGATGCTATTGATGCTTTAGAGATTGTGTTAGTAGCATCATCAATTTGTACAACATACCCTGTTGAGGCAATTGCTGGTCCCATATCAAATTTATTGTATGAACCTGATAAGTGTAATGATCCTGTTATTTTAAGTGACCCTGAAAGTGCTGGATCCGTACTATTACCAATTGTAATGTCGTAATTTTGGGCACCTGTGAAAGCGTCAACAGATTGAGAGACTTGTAGAGCCTCTATGGTCAAACCTGTCTGTATGTTAGTTTTATCGAGTGTTAATGCCATGGTATAAGGTTATATTTTATTATAAATATGTAAATTTTATTGTCTGTCTATGTTTACTAAAATAGTTGTGTCAGTTGTTCTTGAAGTGGGCAAAGGTTGCGCTAACTTCCCAACTGCTACCAACTCATTATTATTATTATACATACCAACTGTTGTAATATAGGGTGAAAAGTATGATGAAGTTACAAAATTGTAAACTGCACCATCATTACTAGAACCTGTTATAGTTGTTGGATTTAATGAATAATTAAATTCGTCTTCTGCTAATGTGCACTTATATTGCGTCTCATAAATAGTGAAAGAGGAAGAAAATGATGCAGTAATGTCGGTAGTGAATGCAAAGTTGTCTACATCAGCGTATCCAACAGTTCTACCACCATATTTTCCTGCTCCATATTCAACACTTCCATATGATCCTGTTTCTCCAGTACCTACATTTCTAGGTCCTCCTGTAAAAATTACCATTCCATGTTCGTAAACTACGTTACCAACATTAATGGATTGAGATGGTATTCTTAAAGGGCAATCTCTCATTAATCTACCTTCTCCATCATCAAAATAACTACCACTTGGAGTTACAATTCTTAATGATTTAGGTTGTATAAAATCACCAAATAATGCTTTTGGTATGGACATTACAGCTATGGTAGGATTAAATGATCCTGTCCCATAAATTGCTTCTCCATACTTAGCTGATCCATATTTTGCTCCATCTAATGTTAGAGTGGTATATGAACTAGTTATGAAATATTTTTCTGGTACTAAGTTTGTTTGTTCGAAATTAAAGAATGCATTACTACCTATTGGACCTATTGATGTTCCATCTGGTTGTATTGAGGCTGTATTTACCTGCTGTACATCTCCATTACTACTTGATATAAAATTTGAATAATATAACTGTCTAATAGATGAATAAACGGCAGATTGTGTATATTGAGTATCGGTTGTCCCTGATGTTAATACATCTTGTAAAGGACTACCTAAATATCTAGCAATATCAACATTTGATGCTGTTAAAGCATTGCCTTCGTATTCGAATCCTTTAGTTAATTCTAAAGGCGATATTATTATATCTTGTGAATTGAATTGTTTGTACGCCGCCATCCATTCTTAAAAATCTAATTTAACTCTAACTAATGCTTCTTTTGTAAAGTCCTTATTTAGAGGTTTTGATAATTTTGCTACTGCTAATAATTCGTTACTATCATTATATAAACCTACAGTTGTCATGTATGTTTGTGGGTTGTTTATGAAATAATCATAAATTACCTCTCCTGTTGATCCTGAAATATATGATGGGTTTTCTGAATAGTTAAATTCTGAGTTTCTTGCTCTAACAAATACAAAATCAGATGTAATAGTTTCTTCACTATTTAATCCGAAAAATCCACTTCCTGAAATTGCGTTCCACATTTTAAGTGAATTAACTGGTGAACCAGGAGTATTTGCTGATGTTTCAGTTTGTAAGTTAAGTCCTGATGCTGCGTTAACATCTAAAGCATCCCCATTTAATAATATAGTTCCAATGTCCGGTAAGAATAAACCATATGAACCACTCGCTTGAGAGTATCCATTAACATTAACTGATGTATTTGCTACACCATCTGAACCTGATACTATTTGATATGCTCTTGTTGTACCATAATATGTTGGTAAATTAATACCTGGTGTTTGAGAGTTATCTGTTAAGTGTAATGTTGTTTCACCTGCACCACTTCCGCTTAGTCTTAAATTTAAAGAACCTGGGAATAATGATTGCTTGTATCTTGATCTTTCTATACTAAGTGCATAAATAGAACTACCTGTTACATCTCCAAATACAAAATCTGAATTTTCATCTTCTAAAACTAATGTTCTATATTGTCCGTATATTGTTGATGAAGGGGATATATTTGATACTAATGAATTGAAGGCATAAGCACCTCCACCACTTTTATTACCATAGGCAATCTCAAATTGTGCAGTTGAAAGCGAAGATGTAGGGTTACCATTAAAAATGGTAGTGTAATATACACCTGAATCACTGTTAATCTGATTAGATTGGGTGAAAAAAGTTGTTAACGTTGGTTCATTATTTGACCAACAAGTAGCTGTTTGCGCCTGTGCACTTACTACAAAATCGTCTGCTTCTAATCTTTTAAATGCCATTTATTTATTTTTATGTTGTTGACTTAGTTATTGTAATTGGAATAGTTATTCTAGCTCCACTATCTAAACCATTAACTGTTAATGTACTTAATAATGTTGAATTAGATCCAAATAATGTATTTACTGTTGTTGCTCTTAATGTAAATTGTGTTCCAACTATCGTTGATGATACATTAGTTCCAATAGTTTGTGTTGCTGTTGCATTAGCACTAGCAGCAGATGTTGTATTAATACCTGTTCCTTCAAACGTATTTAATAATCTAATATCAGCAATTGTAGCTGAATAACCTGCTGTTTCAAATACTTGATCATTACCTAAATAATTCAATGTTTGAGGGGTTATTGCAATTGTAGCACCTTGTTGTAATGTAATAGCATCGTATCCTAAATTAAGTATAGGTAATTTAGCTGTACCTCTTGGTAGCGTAGCTAATTTATATTTCATTATTTGTGATTCCTCTGGAAATGCTTCTAATAAAGGCATTCCATCTATAGCTTGACCATAGAATGCAGAACCTGATGGATGATTTGGTTGATAAAGTGTATAATCAATCTCATCATCTGAAAGTGCAAATTGTGTGATTCTGAATGAACCATCATTAGCTGCCAATAATTCTCTACCTTTAGTAGTTAGAATTGCGTCAACTGTTATTACTGAATTATTTAAATATCCCATTGTTGTTTTTTTATATAAATATTGTTATATGTTATAAATATGTTACTCTATTAGTTTCTTATCTCTTAGGTTACGAATTACATTATCTGGCTCAATCTCTATTGCTGCTATTGGGTATTGTGGAAATATTATACCCGTTGGTGTGTTATTTTGCTTTAATAAAGGTTGATACTTAGTAATAAAACTTCCTGATGGTGTTGATACTGCTGATGCAGTAGTTGCTGAACTCATACCTGCGTCTCCACTAGCATCAAAGTAATTTGTTAATGTATTGTCACTAACTACAAATTCTTTTTCTGATGGTAACCCACCATAAGGGAAAATTTGATTAACTACTATTGAATTTGGACTATATCTATATCTTCTTAATATAAAGAAGTTAAGATTTGTTGCTGCTGCTATTGGTCTATTTAATACTAATTTTAATTTATTAGTATTTGTTAGTGAATTATTTTCTTGGGGTGTTATTACTTCTTGTATTGTATATGATTTTGATTCGTTGTTTTCAAACCTAATTTCATCACCTACCATAACAGACCAAGGTATGTTATTTTGTGCAATTACTGTATCTGCTGGTTCTAACCCTCCAGGGAAAACTTCATTTGATGATGCTGTATATGGTAAAAATCCTTGGAAATAACCATTTTCAACCCCATATGTTGTATTACCATTTATAGATTGTAATTCTATAGTATTTAATACAGGTGTTGCTGCTGATTGTGAGAAATCCCAATATGGAAAATTTAATGCATTATTTGTAGATGATTGACCACCTAAATCTCCTTCAATGTTAGTTGCGAAGAATGGACCACCAGTTGTTTGGTTTGGTTTTACCCAATCTGTATACCAACTAAATGTTGGATTCCAATAATTATGGTCTGATTGTAGAGGTTCTGCTTGATAATATAATTCAGATTGCCATCTATATCTTGTACCAGATACTATATTTTCATCATTTGCATTTGTTAAATTTATTTCGAATTTTAGATAATCTGCATTTCTAATATCTTTACCTGCTTGAGTAAATGCATTTTTAATTTGTGTCTGGTGGATGTTAATTTTATATTCTGTTCTATTAAGTCTTAATCCTGCATTAGCTTGGCCAAACACAGTTCTTAAGTCAAATACTTCCGTACCATTACCATAATAGCCTACTAATTTTGGATTAGCTAATTCTTCCATTTTACAGTTTGTCCAGCTAGTAGTTGTTAAAGACGTATTAGTTGTTTTTTGGAGTCTTACAATAATGTAACCAACGTATCCAGTATTGTAATCACTACTATCCCAGAAACCACCATTATCTGTTTTAACTTTCCATATAGCTGATGATTCTTGTTGGTAATTTAAAATTAACTTATAATCATCAGATAAAGAAGGTGGGTTTAAATTTGTTACACTTGGATTAGAGGCAAATGGATCTTCAGTGAAATAATATTCACCAGCATTACCTACATATCCTGGATTAGATACTGATTGTGTTATTAAAGATGATGAAACAAATACATTAGCACTACTACCTGATAAACCATAATCAGTTGGATAATCTATATCTGTTGTTCCTAATGATATTGATGATGTTATTCCACCAAGTAAATTATTTAATGTAATAACTTTATCATTAAAATCAGAGGCATTAAATACATTACCTTGAGCATTTAAACCATAATTACAGAATGGAGCATCATAACTAGATACCCTTGCTGGGTTACCTGCTAATGGAATTGAACTTGTAGTGTCAGGAAAATCTTCACTTCCTGAAATTGCAAATGTTGTTGCTCCGGTTTGTGACCATAATACTGCTACTGGTTCTTTTGCTACTCTATCTATTGTTTGAAAACCATTTAAACTGTCATATTGAGATGATCCTGATATTTGATTAATACCTATTCTTCCTAATCCACCTTCTGTCCAACTTCCTTCTAAATCAAAAGCTGTATACGGTGATAATGTAGGTTGTAAAGCATCTCCTGCTTCATTTATTAAATATTGTACGTTTAATAGTATCTTATTATTAACTACTGGGTATGGATCTATAATTTGGTTTGAATATCCAAAATATGCTGTTAAATAATCAACTACAGGTATTACACCAAACCCCGTTTCATTTCCACTAGTACCACCTAATCCTTCTACTGTATTTACTGCATTAGCTGTCGATCTTGAACCATTATATCTTGGTAAGATTGAAGGTAAAGATGTATAGTTAGATTCTGGGACTGATGATTTACGTGCTGAACCTGATAGTATTTGTTGGAAGTTATTTGGATTATAAGGATCTGATGAATAATCAACTTCTTGTATTAATCCATTTCTTCTATATTGTGTTACATTATTTAGAATTGGTTGACAATCGTATGCATTAGTAAATCCATTTGTTGATTCTGATCCTGAGAATGCATTTTCTATTAGTGTTGGTACTGGTTTTGCACCTCCACCTGCTAGTTGGTTATTAAATTCTAAATTATATTCTTTTACTACAAGTGAATTTTGAATTACATCACCTGTTGATTTTGATACTGCTATTGATATATTTAAACAATCTTGAAAAGATATTGATTCCGAAGGAATTAACAAACTCATTGTATATGCTTCAGGGGCAGTATGAATTGTTGTTGATCTTAATTCCGAAGAAGTTAAAGGTATATCTCCTATATTAGGTATAGTGTTTGGGAAACTACCAGTATAAACTGATATAGATGCTGTTGTCCAAGTTGTACCTGGTGTGGATGTTATTTCACCATAATCTCCTGTTCCATAATCATCTGTTCCAAATACTGCCCCAGGTTCTTCACCTCTCCATACATCTACTAACATCGAAGCTGTTACTTGAATATCGCCTGATGGTAGTTGGTTAAATACATATAAACCATCTTGTGAGGAAGATAATGATGATGAATAAGAAATATAAACATCATTTACTCTACTTGCAAATGTTCCCTGTACTGGGGCTACATTGGTTGTATATGAAGGGTTTATAATATTATTCGAAAATGTATTATAATTAACAGTACCTGTAAATGATGGTGTTCCTACTAATGCATTATAATCGGCATAAAATCCTTTTAATAATTCAAAATATTGAGGGTTACCATTTGAACCGGTATATGTTATTGTTATATTTGTTGCTGCAGATGAATCTAATTCTGCTCTATATGTTACATAATCATTATATTGACATAATAAACCAAATTGTGTAGAACCACTAGCAGGTGTTCCATTACCAGCTTGATCAGTAAAGGCACTTGATGTATAACTATATTCTCCATTCATTAAAGTTTGGGTTGATATAGCTGCGACTTGATTATCAGTAACACCTCTACTTTGATTAATTCTATTAACAAGTTGTGGTGCTTGTATTACCACATTTGTTACTACTCCATTTGTAAATGGTTGGTTTGGGTTTGATAATGTACCATTTGCTACTGTAAATTCCCAATAGGTACCACTACCTATATTGTCTATGGAAGTTACATCATATATAATATTGTTTGCAGAGTTTGAATTCTGTTCTATTCTTATTTTCCCTAATGATTGACCATGTGAAGCAAATGATTGAGAATAAGGACCTAAATTTAAAGCTATAGCATAATCGTTAGCTAAACTTATTTTAGTAGCTGATTGTTGGGTTGAATTATTAATTGATACTTTACCTACACCTGGGTCTGCTACTGCTGTTGAAGCGTTAAATCCTATAGAATTAAATGATTCCGATACATGCTCTTCATATATGCTATAAAATGCTCCTGCTATTGGAAAACTACTTAAAGTATGATATTTAGTAAATATCCAAAAATCGACATCTCTAGTATCATGATATATTGTAAATGAACCACTATCCATTGATTGTGAGACATTAGAACCACCTTCATTACCTACTACAGACAGTTGAGCATAATCATAAGCATCAACAAAAACTGTTCCTGAAGAATTACCTACATTTGTATTAACAGGGTTACCAACTGGTACATAAGGGTCAGATGGTATTCCTGATCCTGTTTCTGTTAAAATATATGATTTATAAGGTCTATGTAAGTATGGGTTGTAATTATAAGTATCTCCATCACCACCAACAGTATTAAACCCTCTAGAAACATAAAGTTCTTGATTATCCGCTATTGGAATAGTTGTTGAGGTAAAATTGATATTACTAGATTGTAAAGTAATAACAATATCATCTGATGTTGTAATTCCTATAGTATTTAATTGAGATGCAGTTATAGTGATTGTTTCTCCAATTTGCCACCCATCAGAAAGAGGAAAACTACCATTACCTGATAGTATAGTAACTTGTGTTACAGCAAAAACACCAGTTGTAACTTCTGTTGATACTACTGTTAATGCTGCATTTGTACCATTTAAACTACCATTTAAACCTGTTATTGGTGTTCCACCTCCAGCATTTGTTACTGTTATAGAACTATAATTTATTCCTGCAGTTGATGGAACTAAATATCTATGTTCAACACCATTATCTACTACATAAGATACCCCAGCACCTAAAGAAGATATTTTTGAAGTATAATTAGCATTTAATATTGGAGTAGAATCTTTAATACTATCGATCAAAGTATTCATACCTGATTTCGTACTCGATCCAGATACAAATATTTGATTTGTTGTTTCTTTGTAATAATATTTTATGCTACTCATTGTCTATAATATAATTATAAATATTTAATTTATCACGTTTTTTTAATTAAAATATGAACTATCTACTGTTGCACCATATCCATTAGATTGATTTGCTGTAAACCAATGTTGTACTAATATTTGTGTAGAACTCCCTGTTCCAAAATTATTAAATGGTGTTAATATTACATATGCTGATCTTACAAACGCACCCACTGATGGGTAAATACCTGGTTGTATTGGTAAACAAGTTAATGTTATTGTATTAGGTGTTGATGTTACTGGTGCTGTTACTGATAACCAGTTACTTGCTGGGTATGCTAAAGTTTCAACAAAATTAATCGATGTTAAATATTGTACATTAGCTCCTCCTAATCCCGTTACATCTACTGTTATACTACCACCTGATTGGTATTGAGGTTCCCAATTATAGAACCCAACTCCATTAACACTTGTGGCTACTTTTCCTGGTGGTTGTGGTACTACTAATGGATTTAATCCAACATTTGCTAATACAGGTGTTGGTGTTGAGGATGTTACAAATCCTAATCCTAAATCAACAGCTGATGCTGTGATTGAACCTGTGTATAATTGTAAATCTGTTGAACCTAAACCACCTACTAAACCAGAATTATCTAATATTTGTGTTGTACTACCTGTAGCATTAATAAACCATGGTAATACACTTTGTGTATAAGGTTCAAAACCATCAAAATCATATTCTCTTGATGATGTTGTAAAATTATTAAACCCAAAAGGATCATGATAAAACCCAGATGATGTTGTTAAAAATATTGTTCCGTCTCCAGCTGTTGCTTTATAATAATTTGCTTGACCCCAACCTCTAATAAATGATTCTGTAGGGAAACTTTGCGCTTCAGGTGGGAAATACCCTTGAGGTATTGATGAAGTTAAACCAGATTCAAGTATTACAAGAGGATCATCTCCCGATTGTGTTGCTTGATATATAAAGTCTCCACTAGCACTAAATGATAAATCATAAGTTTGTGTATCAAAAGATGTAATTGCATCTGATGATGGTTCAGAGAATATATTTAATAAGTTAGATATATCTCCTAAATTATTTGATGGTTGGTTTGTTGCTGAACCTATATAATAAGTTTGGAAGCCATTAATAGCATTATTTAAATAATCTGCTGCATTTGTAAATGTAAATGTTACATAATCTGCTGTATTGATGTATGGTCTAGTTAATTCACCATTAACATCTTTGAAAGACATTTTTATGTATTTTACTTTATTAGTTACCGTTTGTGTTGGTGTTAAAAAATCATTTGCTTCTAATTGAATAATTAAAGCTTGATCTACAACAGCACCTATTATAGGGTCTATTACTGCTAATTCTGATTTTGATATTTCAAATGTATCTCCAATTTCATAATCAGCTCCTATATTAAGCACAGTTGCTGTCATTATTGGTGCTCCTAAATTAATAGATTGTGATAATGCAATTTGAATACCACTACCATTTGTTGAAGTAGTTTGGACATTTGTAGGTGTCCAAGCTGCTGATGATGCGGATGCTGCTGGGTATGTTGTTGCTGATATATTATTTGATGTTAAAATAAAATCAGCCGCTCCTGACCCCCCACTTCCTAAAGAAGTTGACTGAAGAAATGCTTCTGAGAATGATATTGTTTGACCTGGTTGTGCTGTTGCTGGGTTGCCATTCTGCAACTGAAAAGGATAAAAACCAATAACATCTCCATTTGGAGCTGAAACTAATGATCCAGACACACCACCATCCGGGGATGTTGATTGTGAATATGTACCTGTATATCCTTCTAACCCAGTATTTGTTGCAGAAGTATCTGCATGTAAACCAAGTACAAATGCATTAGCAGCATATCCAGTTGCTGTTGGAGCACCTGAACCTGAAATTACTCCTAACTTTATTGGTCCTGTTGTTGAAGTTGTATAAGGTGATTGAGATTGAGATAATTCTTCTCCTAAAATTAATACATCAGCTAAACTTGATGTTAGTGTGTCTGCCCAAAACCATACATTTCCTGGTAAAGGTTGGAATTCAGGACTTAAAAAATTATCTTCTGTAAATGTTGCTTCATTAAACCATTGGATAAAGAATGCATAATCTATAATTGAATCTTGCCCAAAGAATGTTGAACAAATATCTTTTATTCCTACTGGTAAAGATCCTGTACCTGCTTGAAATTCACCATTATAAAATTCACGTTGATCTACTCTTGGTATTGTAAATAACCCTTGACCCGATCCTAATGTTTCAGATGATGTATTTGGGCTACCTATACCTAAGGTTGTTTCTGAATATTCTTCGAATCCTTGAGAAAATCCTGGATATAATTGCCAAGATATTGAACCTGATATTTCACTATTAGTTATACCTGTAGTAGGTAAACCTCCTATAATGAAACATACTTCTAAATCTTCATCATCAATATATGATACTGCAGGGTTGTTTTCTGTTACTGTTAAATAAAATATAATATCACCAGATGATTTAACTACTGCTTCCTGACCATACAATGTTGGTGAAATTTCTGACCCATCACTATAATCGGCATCTCCATATCCCCCACCTTCTATACTTTCCATGAAATTTATTTCATGTGTAATCATACCATCTACTCCCCCATCAAGTTGAACATAGCATGATTGGCTAAAGTACATTGATGCAGAATATAATTGTTGTAAATATAGTTGAGGTATTGCTTGTCCATCTGATTGCGAGATGTTAATACTCATTGTATTTGTAGCTGTACCTACTGCTGATGTAAACCCTAAAGAACCTACTGTTGGAGGTATGTCTAATTCAGAATTTGATGATGTAAAGAAATAATTATCAAAGCATATTTTTTCATCTGATGCACTTATAGGGGCTGTAAGTAAACTATTATATGGTTCAAATACACCACCTGTACCACCATTAAATACTTCTATTGAAGAACCACTACCTTGAACATTTGCATATTGAGGGAAATTTGGTGCTGTTTTAGGTATTAATAAATTATGGGCATCTAAAGTTATTACTATATCATTTGTTGCTGTAATACCAGTTGAAGCTAATGTTGCTTGATCAATTGTTATTTCTTCTGTCCTATAATAATCACTACCAGTATTAATTACTGTAACTGTCTTTATATTGCCATTATCAACATGAAGTTGGAATGTAGCACCCGAACCTGAAACACCATTTACTGATCCTGTTATTGGTAATTCTGAACCTGTAACATAAGAACCCCCTGGAGTAATACCTACAAAATCTACACTATTAAATGATAATAAATCATCACTAATTAATGCTCCAGATTGTGTATATTGAGCTGTATCTAAATAAGTGGGTACTTCTGTATAATAGAATTCATAATCTCTTGGTGCCGATTTTACAGTACCAAAATATTCTGGTACAGAAAATGACATTGAAGGTGGTGCTTGTTTATTTCTTTCTAATAAATTTTGTTTAATTACTACACCTGATGATAAACTTGTTCTTGCAGGTGTAAAATCTTCAATCATTTTAAATAATGAATTGTCAAAGAATTTTATTAACCTAACAAAATCGTTTACATTATAACTATTTATATATTTTGTAAAATAAGCATCTCTTAAAGCATCTAATTCTGGGTAAGAATAAGAAGACTCTGATATTTGTCTTGGGTCTCCTATATAATCACCTAAATTAAAATCACCTATTTGTGCTATAATATCGTCGTTAATTTGGTCTTGTGGTGAAAATGCTACTTCTAAATAATTAATATTAGGAGCACTACCACTAGGGTATGCTGTTTGTTGTATTGATCTATATGGTGATAAAGTTGAACCTGATGGTATTGTAGTATTTACAATATGAACTTTATCTGTAATTCTATTTTTAATACCTCCTGGTGTCTGGTTTAAATAGATACTTTCTGTATTTTGTATAAATGATCCAGTTAAATAAAAATCACTAGTATTAGCAAATGATTCAGTTATAACCCAAGATCCTGTTATTTTAGGGTGAATAGATGTTCTACTACCTGTATTTAATTCTGTACCTAAATCTGCTCTAAACATTAATTCATCTGGAGTAGTATTAACACCTGTACCTTGTGTAGAGTAAGGGTTAACTACATAATCAAAGAAGAAACTTTCACTTAATGGTGTATCCCAATATCTTACTTCTTGTAAAGCACCTGATAATGGAGCATGATTTAGCCCACTTAATATTAAGTTACTTCCACTTGGAATAAATGCTTGTGTAGCAGCTTTCCAATATTGTCCTTGTGCCACAGCTATATAATCAGAACCACTAAATCCTATTTCTTCACCTATTCTATTTGCTACACAAAGTGAAGCTGTCATAGTATCATCATAGTCATAAGTTGCTTGAACTGACCACCACCCCTGATCAAAGAAAGGTAAATTAACACTTGCAGATCTTCCTGCTGTGTATCCTACTTGACCTTCAGGATAAAATGCTAATGTACCAAAAGCATTACTTTGAGAAGGTACGGCACCATCCCAACTTCCGGTTTGAGTACCATCACCATTATATTCTAGTGTAATAAATGCTTTATTATTATCTAATACAAATAAATTTTGGTAAAAAGATGATGTTGGAATTCCTGTTGTTTGGAATCTAAATTGTACTGTTTGTGGGGTTGTATCTACATTAGGCCAATCTGAATTCCCTACCCAAGATGAAGTTATAAACGTTGGGTTAGATATACCTTCTAATTTTAAAGCATAATTAAATTGGTTTTGTTTATAATCCCAATCTTTATGAGTGTCTCTATCTTTACTTCCAAATTCATTTATTCTTAAAATAGTATCTGGAATACCATATGAAGTTATTAATGCTCTTAACCCCCCTATTGTTCCTTTACGCTTAAGTAAATTAGGTAAATTGTGGTAAATTCGTTTATATAAACGCTTGTTTACGTTGTCTAATGGGACTATGTCATCCGAAGCTGATATTTCAGTATCTACATATTCATACCCAGAAGGCGTGTCAACTTTACCACCAATTGACCCCGTCATATATGGGAAAGGGAATGTACTTCCAGAAGGAGTAATACCTAAAAATGCTGTATATAAGTCGTCAGTATTAAAGTTATTACTATATAATTTTATACCAAAATCTTTAATTGCATCGGCTACTAAATCCTTAGAAATACCATAATCTAACCTATTATCGGCATCAAATCTGGTAGTAATATTTTTTGTATATAGCCAAGTATTATCATATTGTTGAGCTACCATATCAACAAATAACTCATATTTAGCATTATTTGGGTCAGTAGTTAAATACTCGGGTATTGTGTTTTTTAAATAATTAGCATTTTCTTCATCATAATTAGAAGCTGATAGTGCATTACCTCCATAATATAGATTGTCTGGGTCTGAACTACCTAACCAAGTTTCTACTATTGAACTGCCAGTACTATATAAATTAAATGGTGGTTCTGTATTTGATTTAGGGTATGAATATTCTGATCCACTATTGTAGTATAAGAAATATTCGTATCCATCAAAGTTTTTTTCTATTTCAGCAATTTTACTTGTAAATTCAGCATTACTTTCACTATATGCTATAGAACCAGTTCCTCCATCTGTAATTTGGGATAGAATATTATTTAAAGTATTGTTATATTGTTCTATTAATCCTACTTTATATATAAAATTTTCTAATCTTGTATAAGCTGAGGAGAAATATATAAATTCATTATAGTCTGTATAATCAACACTTATAGATACTTCTTTTCTGTTTAATAAGTTTTTTACTTGACTAGCAGAACTAGTTAAATCTGTACCTATCAGTTGATTATAATCATAGATTTGACTTGCTACTCCTGCTTCTTGTGCAAGATTTAAAGCATAATTAGGACCTAATATAAATTGAAAGTCGTCAGGTATAAATTCCTCAAAGGGAAAGGATACATTATATGCTTGGGGAGTTGAGATTTCCTCTACTAACCACAATGTTGATTTTAATCCAAATTGTACTGGTAGGGGTTCGTATAGTTTTATTAATATAGAAGGTTCAACTTCTGATTCAGTATCTAATTTTATATTATTAGCAATACATTGTTGATCATTACCAAAATTAAGTAGGAAATCTACAAAATATTCAGAATTCTCTCTTGATTCTATAAAGCTATTACTTGAACTTATAATTCTAATATCTGAAATAGTATTACTCTTTAATCTAACCTCTGTTCTATCCGAGCTAATTTCACTAATATAGTAATTGACTGTTATGTTTGAGTCTAGTAAATATCTATAAAAATTGTATGTTGAATAAAATGAACCATAATCATACCCTATATTTTCTAAATCTTGATCAGGATATAATATTGTGTCTCCATTTATAACACTATATGAATCTACAGAAACTGCTTTTACATTTGGGAGTGAAGGATATATTAATGTTTTATTTTCATCATAAGCATAATACTCTATATAATCTGTAGAAGAAGTAAATGCCGTATCTAATCTCGATGATGAAATTAGAATATTATCTTGCTCCGCATATTGTTGGAACTCAAATGTTACTGGATTTACTTGCTGTATTGTTATGTTGTTATCCATATTAATATGTTCCTGATGTTGTTCCACTTCCACCTGCTGCTGAGGTAGAATTTGAATTTGAAGGTGAATTAGCTACTACACCTGAATTGGTAGTTCCATCATCAAATTCTTCAATAGAATTTAAGTTTAAATCTTTTTGTAATTGTTGTATTGTTTCATCACTAGTATTATCTAAAGCTTGAGGGTCAAAGTTTATAGTTTGGCCTGATAGTGCTTCTGCTTTGTCAATCTGTGCTTGTAATAAATCTTTTCTTAATTGTGATATTTCACCTTGAAGACTGTTAATTAATTGACTATCTTGATCATAGTTAATGTATTGAGCACTTGATTTAATTAAATATTCGTGAGAGTTAGTTTCACCAAAGGCTGGTATTTCATAAAATAAATCGTTGTATTGGTCGAAAAAATCATTAACTGTAAAAGTGTCTTCGATTTCTTCTGATAGAGATATTACACCTAACTGATTAAATTTAGTGTCAATAATCTTAGGATATTCTGTTTTTGAATATACTTTTTTAATAAGGTCAATTCTTTCCTCTGCCATTTTATAGCCTTTTAACCATTAATTACTTTAAAGTAATAGTTTTCATCCATTACTATAGTATTCCCTTGTATTTCTGTTTGTACCAAAATTTGGTAATATCGTTCTGGTTCTAAACCATTCATGTATACTTTAAAAAAGCTACCTGTTGGGTCACAACTAATTTGAGTAAATTCTTTATCAAATTCTACTACAAACTCATTAGTATCTAAATCTTTTATAGCATAATAAGATGAAGATGGTAATGCATAATTCAATGTATCAATAGATGATGTTTCGAAGGTACGAACTGGGAATTCAGGACGCACGTTTAATCTAAAATTATTTATACTTTCACTATAAAATACACCTTGATTATTGTCTAATGACATAAATACGTCTGGGGTACTAATTACATTTAGTTGTTCAATATCAAATGTTGATAATGTTATTACTGCATCTGATGTTGCACCTGAAACTGCATCTAAATTGTTTAATGTTGCTGCATTCCAAGTTAATATATCTCCTGCTTTATATCCTGATCCTAAATCTTTAACAAACACATCTACCATAGAAGCGCTTTTAAAGGTAGCTCCATAAGTCGCACCTATTCCAACTCCTGTATTATTGTCTGGTGTAGGTAATGATTGTGTATAAGAACAAGATATTGAACTTGTTATTTCATTTGTAGGGTAAGAACCAGTTAATGTTCTTCCTTCTTCAAATTCACCACTACTGGTTGAATATGTAAAATCTCTCCATTTAATTTCTAATTGTGGAGGATAAATTGTATTTGTATCTACTGAGTAAAAACTCATTTGAGGTGTTACTGCACTTGATGTTGTAAATTCTATATCATCATCCCATTTAAGAATAAATCCTTGATTTTGAATGTCTGTTAAACCACTATTATTACCAGTTGAGCCTGAATGCCATACTTTTAAAGCATTAGTCACATTCATATTTAAATCTTTATCACTTCTTAGTGTAAATGTTTGTGATGAAGTTATGTCTGAAATTCCTGTATATTCTCCACCTATTACGTTTGAACCTGTAAACCAAACTGCTCCACCTATATTATCACTACCACTCCAAGAAGCAGTAACTAATGTTCCAAATGCACTTGTAGGCCATTCTGTTGACCCTGAATAAGCTGAGTATTTCCAACTTACACCTGTTCCATTTATAATATTATCTAAATATTGCCCTGTACCATTATTCCATGATCCTGATATAGGGTAAGCGTATAATGTTGAGTCCAATGTTACATTAGTTGCTTTAGCAACGTAACATCTTAAACTACCTGACCAATTATTCCAATTAGATTGTGTTACATTTGATATTGATGTAAGTACATTATCAATTTCCGCTTGGTTAAATTTAATTAATGATCTAGCTACTCTAGCTACAGGGTTTGATTCTGTTACTTCGTTGTTTATATCTAAGATAGCATCAAGCCCAGTATTCATATATCTATATGCACTGTATATTGAAGCGTCTTTTTCAGGAAATAATTTATATACTGCCATAATTAAAATAATGTTACTACCCTACCTTTAATATCGGTATTTGGATATTTAAGTTCAAAAATACTAGGATCTAATGAAGGGAATATTGTACCATTTTGGTTGGCAGCATTCATATCATATGCCCACTGTGAATATCCAGCTGAAACACCTGCCTTATTTGTTAGGGTAATATGTTTAACTGTTTGTACACCATTAATTGCATCTAATAATACAGTTAAATCTGGTGTTATAATTGGTTGATTTATTTGCCAGTTATTTATATTGAAATAGTTTTGTAATGCTACAATACACCTTGATAATACTTCATTATTATTAAAATTAGGATATGTAATTATTTCAAAATCGATAGCAAAATTAATTATGAATGCATCTTTAATACTAATTGTATCTCCAATCATTCTATATTCGTTTATATAAGATTTTAAATTATTTTTCAGCGTCAATGATGCTGTTGTTAATTTACTATTTAAATCATTGGTTAAAACATATATATCTAATGTTGTATTAGCATCATCAGCATTTGGTTTTTGTGTAAGCGCTTTAGATATTACTCCATATTTAGGATCCATACTTAACGCTCTTACTAAGTAGTCATTTGCTGTTACATTTCTTAATTGTGTTGAGAAGTTTGATATACTATTTTGTCTAATTTCTTCTATTGTATCACCATCTTGTCCTCCACTTGCTGCTATTACATTATTTGCAGCTAGAGAATTAAATACATATTGTGCTGTTGTTGGGTTTAAATCAGCATTTATAAATTGTATTGTTGATGTATTTAAGCTATTTAATGTGTTAGAAGGTACATTTGAACTAACACCACCACCTGTGTAATATCTAATCGTTAAAGTAGTATTTGAAGGTGCTACACCATAAGTATTTGTAAATACAAAATTAGTTGGTGAATATGCTGTTGTCATTTTATTTTGTAAAAAGGGCAAACCTAAACCTACATTAAATGGGTTTGGTACTATATCTTCTGTTGTTGAATTTGAACTACCAGCACCAAATTGTAATTGTAATAAATTTGAGCTTAAAAATCTAGTAGAAAATCTATTTTGTACTTGTTTTGTTTGAAGTAAATATGGCGCATCCGTATCAAGATATGTATTTGGGTCATTTGAGTTGGTATTTTTAATACCATCAAATACTTGTTCTTGTCCTAAGTAATCTACTTGATACCATTCGTTACCATCTGAATCAACCACATCTAATATTCCTGCTATATTAGCATCTGAAATTGTAGTGGTAGCAAATTCTTCTGGAGCACCAAAGGATATAGTTTGTGTATTAATAGTACCTGAGAATGCTTTTCGTCTTTTATTTAATAGATAATAAACTGGTAAATTATTAGATACTTGTGCTACTGTTATTGTAGTTGGATCTATTGAACTTGATACTGTAAAATCTATCGGTTCGTCTATTGTAAATGCTTGATTTCCTCCTTTATTAGTGATTACAGTATTTGCATTTACATATAAAGCATAACTAAAATCTGGGACTGTTTCTCCATTAACTAATTTAGATGGGATTTGTTGGTAAAAATCCATTGTTGTAGTGGCTAAACCTGTTACTTTAGGTGTATAACCGTACATATAAGCTAAATCAAATATATTACTTGTTTGTCTAGCGTATTGTAAAAAGTTTTCTTGTACCTGATTATCTAAATAAAATGATAAAACATCCCCCACGTAGGCGGCTTGTTCTATAAACATCATACCAGGAGATGTTTCTGTGAAGTCAGTATAGGTGGTAGGGAAATATGTTTGAGTATAATTAATCAGTTGATTTCTATACTCAGTAAAGTCCTTATTAATATATTGTATGTCTCTTTTAATTGCCATTAGTTAAAAGTTAAAGTTAGTTCATCATTAATACCAGTATTTGTTACTGAGTAATACATTTGAACTGATATTTCATTTGAATCTGGGTCTTCTACTAAAGACAACTCTTGAAGATCTACATTTGGGAAATTTTGTGACATCTTATCTCCAATATCTTCTTTTAAATATTCTAATGTGTTATTTGATATTTGTTCAAATATAAATTCTCTTAAACCTCCTCCAAATGATGGATTACCACATCTTTCACCTGGGTTGGTTAGAAAATAATTTATTAAATTGTTTTTTATTGATTCTGCTGTTGTATAATTAGACGTAAAAACTTCTCCGGCGTTAAAAGGGATGTCCACACCAATACCAACTCGTGGTCTAGTATCATTGGGAAATCTATTTATTGCTCCAAATGCCATAATTATCCTTTACTATTCATTAATCCCATAATTTGATCCATACTAACATTTCCATTTGGTAGACTACCATTTGGTGATGTTGTATCTCCTCCTGTTACTTGTAATGGAACATCTGCTGATGTTGCATTTAAGGTACCATTAGCTCCTGGTCTCATTCCGTCTAAAACATTCATCATGTTTTCTCTTAATGCCATTTTATCTTCTTTTGCTAAAGGTTTATGTTGTGTTTCTAAAACTGGAGCTGCTGTACTTCTTGGTGTTTTAATAGCTTCTAGTAGAATATCCTTCATTTCTTCTTGGATAGCTTCTTTAACTGCAGTTTTTACTATGCTCTTTAATTGATTTAATTTCATGTCAAAAAATTTAATTTATTATAAATATTGGTTTAGTTTGCTTTTAAGTCATTTTGTTTAATATAGAATGCTAGTTCATCAATCAATATTTGATCTTCGGCAGCAAACGATTTTTCTCCTTTTAAAATTGTAACTCCTCTTGAATCTTTTGCAATGGCATAACGTTGATATAGATCTCCTTCTCCATAATTTTGAGCGTTCTCTGTATCAGCAACTACTGTTAATTCAAACCCATTTACAAATTTATCTGGTGTTTCACCTTGTATATCTTGCTGTGCTTGTAATATTAATAATTCAGCATTAATTTCTTCCATATCAATATTACCATCAGAACAATCTCCTATTAATAGATCAATTGTTTTTAAATACTTTAATATTATAAATAAACATATAACTAATATTATTAATGATATAAGTGTTGATTTTTTTAGGTTTTTAAATTCTTCAGAAAAATTAATAAGTAATTCTTTTATTTCCTGTAATTTACCAACTAAAGAATATGATGCAAATTGTAAAGGTATAGGTAACTTATCTAATGCCTTTTCTATTATTTTAAAATTTTTGGTTAATATTAAAAATGCTACGGCTAACGCTGAATTTGCTATGATAACACCATATATATTATTTAATTGTCTTACTATTGAGTTTCTTTTTTTAATACACTGTTTTAATATTGTATTATCAGGGCACCTAGCTTGGTTCTTTTGTGCTAGTTTAGCTATTCCAAAATTAACTAATAAACCTATAGCTAAAGGTAATAGTTTTTGTTGTGCAATTGTAGCAAAACCTAATATTGTTTTTTTAACCTCTATAATAGTTCTTTCAACTGGTTCTAATAGTATATCAAGTTGTTTATCTATTATTCTATTAATCTCATCAACTATTTTTTGTTTTTGTTCCTTGGATAATTCTTTTATATTAATTAATGCTAGTGGTGGTAGTTGTTGTTTAATAACATGATCACCTTTAATCATTTGCTGTGCAAACGGTGTATATTTTTGATTTGCTTTTTCACCTAAATTATATAATACAACAGGTTTAAGAGGGACTTTAGGGTAATCTGGATCTCCAAATACTGGTATCCCAAATTTAATTTCATATTCTCCGTTCTTGTCAGTTTTAATTTCTAATGCTTTTTCCTTTTCTTCATCACTCATTGTTTTTAGAGCGGGATCCTGTACATATGATATTCTTTCTGTGGTTTTAAAATTGGTAAACCTAAAATCTTTAGATTGAAATGATTTTCCCCCATTTAATTCTTCAAATTTATCTACAGCATCTTGATCATATAATACAGGGTTAAAACCACCATCTTCATAAACACCCGATATTTTTCCATCTTTATCAGTATTTAAGGTATAGGTAAAAAATTTACCTCCTTCTTCACCCCCTTGAATTACTTTAGAATTACTACCATCAGGATTAGTAACATTACTTATTGAATTAAAATTTTCTTCAAAATTGTTGTTATCCTGAGAGTATTCTACTGTTGATGATATTCCTTCTTTAATTATTTGATTTTTTTCTTGTCTACCATCAAATTTATCTCTACGTTCTAATAATCGATTATATCTTTTTTCTGATAATGGTTCTACTATACCTTCTTTATTAGTTGCAAAATACTGTTTATTATAAACAATATCTCCATTTTCATCTCTTTCAGGCACTATAGGGTATAATACCAATTGAGGACTTACTAATATGCCTTGTAAATTATCTTTAGTTTGAGCATCATATAATCTACCTTTTACAGTAAACACTTCTATTCTTATAGAACGCAAAATCTTTTTTATTTTAATAGCATCTCTTTTTGCTACATCTACATCCCGTCCCGTAACATCTGTTTTTACCCCCAACTGTTTTTTAATAAGGTCCAAACCTTTAGGGGACTGTAAAAATGCTTTAGCTGCATCTAATATTTCGTCTATTGATGGTATCTTCATATTATACAGATTTTACCTTTTTAGACAAAAACTTTGGTAAGTTATTGCTTATACTTTGAATTTGAGCTTTTACCAAAATTGCTTTTGCTGCTGTTCCTTGTATTGATGATTCTGATGATAATGAGCTACATAAAGTTTCTAAATTTTTTAATAAACTAGAAAATGAAGCCATAAAAGTATCACCTAATACTATAGCTTGATCAGCATTTGTACCACCTAAATTAACATAACCTTTTTCACTACTTAGGTTAACGTTTCTTTCTCTTGATCTAAACCCTACATCTTCATTAGATTCTAAAATAATTGATTTTTGGGCAGACATTATAATGTTATCTGTTTTAGAATTAAAAACTAATCTATCAGAATTCAACATTACTTGTGATCCACTATATTGTCTAGGGTCTATTGGTGTGTTTGATATAATATTATTTAAAGGCACAGTTGCCGATTCTCCAACTGCTAAACCTAATGTTGCTATTTCTAATGGTATGCGTTGGGTTGAAGTTAAGTATATTGATGTTGGGTCATCATTAATACTTTCAACTGTAGGGACCCAAGATTCATTACTACCTGTTACAGTAGCTTGACCATTTTTTATTATTGTAATAGGACTTCCTTGTGTTCCTATTGAAGACCAATTATTAACAATATCTCCATCAACCGTTGTAGTACTACCCAAACGAATTGTATTACCAAATCTACCTTCAATTATATTATCTCCAGCAAATGGTAAAATTGGTTTGATATTTCCATTTTCAATAAAATTCCCACCACTTTGACCATTAAGATCAAGTTCAAATTCTTCGTTACTTTCTTTGTTTGTAGCACCCGCTTGAATACTATCATAAGATTTAGTTTGAGATGGTGAGTTAAGATTTGTTAAATAAGATGGATAACCATTCTGTTCAGGATGATTCCAAATACCTATGGGGTTTAAATAATAATATTCATAACTACCTGCAGCTCCTGGGTCTTCTGTGGAAGGTAATTTAAATAAAAGTACTAATTCATTTACTAATGGAAAATTCTTAAACTGTGGGTATAAAGGTTTAGCAGTATTTGATTTATTCTCACCTATAACAGCCGCCGGTTGATCTAAAATTTCATATTTTATAGTGCCAATAGCACCCCACCCACCTTGTTTGAATAGTTGTGAGTTAGTATTTAAAGAGATGTCAATAACCCTAGCTACTATTAGATTATCTTTTAAACCTTCTATAGTGCTATCTGAATTATTAGAACCACCAGTAAGGGTTCTATTTAAATAAGCTAAACCTGTTACAGACATTATTTTTCTTTACTTTCTGTATAGTTGGTATTCAATTTATCTAATTCTGCCATTAATTCTTCTTTTTCAGCATCGGTAATACCCAATGAATCCTCGCTACTACTATTATTGATCGCACGCTGTACTATAGTAGCCATTTTAATTAATTGTTCATCGTTACGTATGCCAATTTCCATATATTCTTTAATAAGGGGTACAATTAAAGTTGCATCACCTATATCGTTTATTAATGGTTTTAGTTCTGAAATTAGACCCGAAATTTGAGTTTCTTTTTTCTTTTGGTTGTCGTATATTTCACTTAGAATATCCGAAAACTTTTTTTTCTTAAATACAATGTTGTCTAGTGATCCCATAGTGTTTTATTATAAATATGGATATAGGATGAATTTAAAACTTACACCAGCCGTTTTCTAAATAAAAGATGTATTGACTTTTAAAAATATCGTGAAGCTTATCAGCTATTTTAGTTATTTTTGGTGTTTTAACATCTATTATTTCTCTAATGTATATGTAAAGCGCTTTTTTATTAAAAACTTCTATCGTTTCTCTTTTTCTAAACAATTCTAAAATTGCATCCGCTATCTGAGCATCATTTTTTTTAGGGAAAAGATCATATATGTTTTCTGTTGTATAATCAACAAATAATTCAATATATTTGCTCAAGTCATCTTTAGCAGCTTTATCACCCATATTATAGGTGTGAGTAGATTTATCACCCATTAAAACATCAACTTCAACCTTTTTAATTTTCTTATTATAGTTTTTAGTGTTATATAATATTAACCATCTTTTAACTATAGTTCCAAAATACGAATATGCTTTGGCCCCTCTAGTTGGGTCAAATAGGTGGATTTTAGACAACAAAAAAGTAATTATTTCATGTTGTAAATGTTCTAAATTCTCAACCTCTGTATGGTAGAATTTAAACGTGTGAATAATATTTTGTGTTAACTTAAAAAACGCGTAATGAATTTCGCGCTCGTATAATTTGGATCTGACATCTGAGTCTAACGTATTGTTATAAAGTACAATAGCGTCCTCCGTCTGTTGAGTAAAATAATTTTTACTCTTTTTTCTTCTTTTTCTTACCATTATTGGATTTTAAACTTTGATATACCATCTTGTATTACCTTTATTTGTTCAAAAAACCAACCTATTTCATCATCACTCTTAAACATGCCTTTTTCGTCTACTTGTTTTAGACGATCTTCTGACATTTTAATTTGTATATTAAATTCTGTTATATAGTCATTATATTGGTTAATAATATCTTCTTGTTTCTCTGTCTTACGTAGTAAATTCCACGTAGTATAGAGTAAAACTAAAATTATAAAAATTAATGCTCCTATTATGTAAATCTCCATTATAAACTATCTAACATATTCTTTAAACCTGGGCTTGAAACTGAGTTTAATGCCCTAGATTTTGAACTTGATTTTTTATTCGACGACAATGTATAATTCTTCTTCGGCGTTGCCACGCTATCCTGAGAAAACTTTGGGAGCCATTCAATTTCAAATTCAATTCTCGCAGCCATCATGTCAGCTTGGTGAAGAATGAATGGAAGTGATGTGCGAGGTTTAGTTTCGGGCATAAAAGATTTAAGATACTTCTCATTAGCCGAATCATATAAACCATCATGTGTTTGGATGGCTAACATTTCATTGAATGTATATTTAATATCATGAGATTGTAGTAAAAATAACCCTCTATCAGGCACAGCAGCAAATGCTATTTTTTTATTATGCATGTATTCTTCACCTAATTTATCCCTTCTCCATTGATCAGTCTGAGGGATGTAAGATTCATTTTGTTCATCACCCATTTTACCTAAATCATGATTAATAGCAGCAAATACTAACTCTTCTTGTGTAAACGTAGTCATATCACATCCAAAACCTTCCCATACAGCAGACATTGATAATGCTGCTTTAACTACTCGGTTAACATGATCAACATATCCACCTGGGAATGCTGAATGGTATTCTTTTTTATGTGATGCCGGCATTAAGATAATACGATCTTCGTATTTTTGGTAGAAATCAAGTAATTTCTGTTTACGATCTCCTGTAATATAATTTTCAATATTAGTATTGAATTCAATCCAATTTGCCTGAATTTGTTCTGCGGTTAATGTCATAACTTTTATTATTTATTTATATTTGTAACGTTTTGCCCCTTTATCCCCTGGTGCCTTTGTTTTTATTCCCATTTTTTCCTAAACCCTGTACGTCCAAGATAATGGAAGGATTTTACAATGGCACGGAATTTTCGACTTTTCTTTTTAATGTTTGTATTTCCAATAGGAAAGCACACTTTTCATATTCTTCCTCACGCTCAAAATAATTAATTGCTTGCTTAAGTGAGTCAATAAGTTCTTTTGTTTTAAAATCCACTAAGGCCTCTAAATGATCAATATCCTCTAAATTAATTTTACTGATATAATGGTATGCTCTATTATATACAGTATATTCTGATGCCTCTTTAGTATCAGTAACACTGTAATTTGGAGATTCTGCCTTAAGAAATTTTTCTAATTTTTGATGAAATACTTGATGATTGATAATTAATTTAGTAAACATACCTAGCTTAGTATAAGGCTCTTCTAATATTTTTTTACTAACATTTGAAATAGGATTTGAAATTCCATTTTCCTCATTACCAAATAAACCAAATATTCTATTTTTATCTATCATCTTTTTCCTCCGTGGTATGCTACTGCATGTCCCTCAGTTATTAATAAATCATTTAAATTTTGATCACCAAAAAATATATTTCCAAGACATCTACCATATTTACCTACACCTTGTGACTCCAATATAAAAACATTATTATGCTTTTCAAACATATCCACCACAAAACTTTTAGCAGCTAACCCTCTAGCTTTTTCTTCTAAATCTCTTGTTCTTGATTCTGGAGTATTAATTCCAACTAATCTAATTCTAATAAACTTCCAGGTATCAAAACCTAAATCTACGGTAGCATCAACTGTATCACCATCAACTACTCTATCTAACTTTGCGTTGTAAATATACATAATCGTTTTGGTTATACATATGGACTATTCGTATTCCTGATCCCTAAGTTTTTGAATATACTGAGCTTTTTGTTTTTGTTTACGTTTAGTTATTGAGGGTTTGGTGAATTCTTTTCTATCTCTAACTTGTTTTAATACACCTGTATCTCTAAACTTACGTTTTAAACGTTTTAAAGCACTTTCAATTTTTTCTCCTTTTTTTAATTTAATTTTAAGCATTTAATTTTTTTAAGTCCAACTCTATTTTCTCTTTTAACGATTCTAATTTACGGTATTCCTCAACAACATTTTCTTGTTTCGGGTTTGCTGGGTGGAACCTATAATAATCCTCCATTATTGTAGCCACGGCCATTAAATCATTAATTAATTCTGCTTTTTGTTGTTCTAATTCTTCTTGTTTTGACATATTATTTAAATTTATTACCTATTAATTCTATTGTTTTCTTTATTTCATTTAAATCGAGTTGAAAAAACTCTCTTTGGTTATTAACGCGATACTTTTTTAACGCATGGTGTACTTCACCCTCTAATATTTCGCCGTTAAAACAACGGAAAGCCCATGCTACTGTGTATGGAAGTGGTACACCCGTTGCACTAGATACTTGTTTAGCTCTTTCATCTGGTGTTAATTTAGTATATCCTACTTTATATAAACCTGGTGTAGTTTCATTTTCTAAAACATAAACCCATTGATCACCTTCACCC
>VMHT01142079.1_pt1 | contig 26248 bp, 25 predicted proteins | sample 4693611 | NCBI WGS metagenome assembly VMHT01 (sample SAMN12280063, study PRJNA550983) | marine metagenome | isolation source: seawater sampled from same location over 5 years 0.02-0.2 micron viral filtrate | place: USA: collected off the coast of southern California halfway between the port... ...
GAAAAACCATGGACGAGTCGGATGAGGAACGTTTCGAGCGTTTAACCGATGAGATGGAAGACAATTTTGAAGAGCGGCTGGGGGACCTCACCGACGAGCAAGAACAGGTAATACGCTCCTATGCCCCGGTATTTCACCGGTCTGATAAAAACTGGCTCAAGTACCGTAAAGATATGCAAAGCGATGCACGGCGATTATTCGCCAGCCGTAAAAACGCTACCGACTTTATTCAGCAGTTGACGGATTTAATGAATAACCCTGATCGCTATCGCTCGGATGAATATTTGCAGCAACGAAAAGAAAACCGTGAAGCATATCTGGAGATGTTGACGCAGATTGTGCAGTTAATGACACCGCGTCAGCGGGAGCATGTGGTCGATGAAATAAACGATCTGATTGAAGACATTCAGGATATGCAGCAAGGCTGACCATGCGCGATGATACTGCTGCCCGCTACTCTATAACCCAGGCTCGATGGCTGGCCACTGTTGTCGGTTGCGTATAGCTATACCAGGGGTTGGTACCTAAAATACTGATGCTGGATGCCACCGAACAGGCGCTGGCCGCCGCCATTGGCGTGCCGCGCTCCTGGCAATCCGACTTTGTGTTTCTCTCTGGGTGGGCAGCGATCATATGGGGCTGTGTATTTGTCCTCGGGTTTGGCCATCGCGTGATAGTCTGGCTAAGTACCCTTGCTTTAATTGTGTTAATTGCGCTGGTGGCGATAGCCGCGCCTGTGTAGCTGACCACCGCCTTTAACGCATTAACATTTAATGTCACTATGCTGGCACTTAATCTGCAGATCTGGTGGTGTCTGCACCATAACCCTACCTGAATCTGTTGTACCGCTTTGTACATCAGTCTGCTAAGCTACAAATCATTGTATTGTCAAATAATCTACTAATTCAGCGTAATATCGGATATAGGTCGTCAGCATGGTGCGATAGCACCTCAACCCACTACCTTTGTGGTTTTAAACCTTTGTGGGCATAGCCGGTCTAAATCTCACTAACACGCGGGGAGGCACCATGCACAAACATGAGCAGCTTGATTACGTAGAATGGCCAGCAGCCCGTCTGGCCGCCACCAAGGCTTTTTTTGAAACGGTGTTTCAGTGGCATTTTACGGATTATGGGCCTGACTACACGGCCTTTTCCACCCCTGTGTTAAGTGGTGGCTTTTACCGGGCCGAGCAGGCCAGCCAAACCGCGAAAGGGGGAGCCCTGTTGGTGTTTTATAGTCAGCAGATTGAACAGACTCAGATGAAAATAGAAAAAAATGGGGGCACCATCAGCCGCCCGGTGTTTGATTTTCCAGGGGGCTGCCGGTTTCACTTTCTTGAACCCAGTGGCAACGAATTTGCGGTCTGGTCCGAACAGTTATGTGTGTCCAGTGTGGTTTAACTGTGTCCAGTGTGGTTTAACAAGGAAATCGGTTTATTTTTACTTCAGTGTTTAGTAGCAATTGCGCCCGTAGCATCAAGATAACTTCAGCGTTTCAATGGGGGCGTCGGACCGCACTGGCTTTGGTGGCGCTTCTGGGGCTGAGTGCATGTGTGTCATCCTCTGAATCCCCGGGGCCGGTGAATACCGTCGTGGGAGTGTGGCAGGTTAAAAGTATCAGCGGACAGGCAGTGATTCCTACGGCGCCCGTGACCGTTATGTTGAATTCCAACGGGCGTATCCGGGGATTCTCGGGTTGCAGTCAGTATAGTGGCATAGGCAGTTTGAATGATGAAATGGCTACCTTTGGCGCGCCTGTCAGTACAGCCCAAAGTTGTATAGAGGACCTGGCCAGCCAGGAGCGTAACTTGTTCAGCGCACTGAAACACGCCCATCATTATCGTTACACCACCGGCAGTAGTATCGTGGTGTATAACCAAAATGAAGCGCCGGTGTTAACGTTGCAACAAACCGACCAGTCGCTGCCGACGGCTAAAAACAATGAGACCCAATATATTTGTGAAGGGGCGGGGGTGGTCACGGTGCGTAATATCAGCGAGCAGGTGATTGAACTGACTATCGCGCAGGAACAACCCTTGTTGTCTAAAACCCGCAGCCCGAATGGCGCGCGCTTTGCGGGCAAAGAAATTATTTTCCACCACCATCAAGGGGAAGCTTTATTGGGATATGAGGGACAACGTTATGGCTGTCAGCAACGGTGACCAACGCATTATCGCCTGATGGCGTGCGCATCGAGCAGTGCCTCAATTTCAGGCTGCAGGGCGCTGAACTTTTGTTCAAAAGGCGGCTGTAATGGCATCTCATCAATCAATCGTGTTAATCGTTTGCATTCGATGACCAGCTCCCGCCCGGGTTTACTTTGCTTCTCTGCCAGCTTTAAAATGCATTGCAGTAAATTTAACGCCACCCCGGTATTCACTGGCGCATAAAACTGAGCCTGGCTAAAGGCGGTCCGGGCTTCGGCGAATTTCCCCTGTTGGTACAAGCCTATGCCCTCACGATTGTATTGGGTATACGCCTGCTGTGCCCCGGCGGCTCGCTCTGCAGCCTGTTTAACCGCAAAGGCACTGTTATCATCCAGCTCGTGCTGGTGGTTCTGGAGTAACTGCGTAATAGGCTGGGCCTGTTCGTATTCACCCAGCTCCAGCATAACCTTCAGCGAGTCTGGGGCGTAATATACCGGGTAGGCCTCGTATTGCGCTTTAATTGCCTGCTGGGAATGAAACAGCGCACGTTTTGCGTCCATTTTATTATTATCCAGCTTGGCGATGCGGGCCATCATAACCTGCTCAAAGATATCATAATCAAAGTCAGTATCTATGCGCGCTATATCATCATTGTGACGTCCACGCTGCAACTGCAGTAAAGCATCCTGCTGGTAGCGATTTTTTTGTTGCTTATCATCCGTATATTCAGCCACATCCAGCATACTGCGAATATACCCACACCAATGGGAAATATGCTGGTGCACGGTACGTTTTGACAAATCCCAGATAGCCAGGCAGGCATCATGGGCAAGGGGGTAGTTGTTATTTTGGCGGGCTAGCTGGCACGCACTGTGGTAGCGGGCGATGGAATACGGAGAGAGCTTTATTGCCTGATTGATAGCAGCGATGGCTGCTTCGCCTTCATTTATGGCTTGTCGGGCATGAGCAATAATTTCATAGGCTTCAGCGCTGAATCGATTGGCTGTCAAAATCTGCTCACCCAGTTCAATGGCCAGACTGGCCTTACCCAGCCTGAGATAAGTACGTGCCAGCGCTGTAGTAACCCACTGAGCCTGGGGGGAGTCGCCATAGGGGGCAAGCAGGTCTAGCGCGTCCTGATCGGCGCCGGTTTGCCAGTATAGTTCTACCAATAGTTGCTCAGCCGAGTGCCGGTAATGGTTATCGCTGTTAATCACCCGTTTACACGCTTCGATAGCCTGGGGCAGGTCTTTATCAAAAATTGCACTGTATACCGCAAGCAAAGCCTGCCGCTTTCGCCAGGCACGGGTGATTCTGGTTTTAAGCTGCATTTGAGAAAAGGGTTTTATCAGGTAATCATCAGGGCGGCGCTCGAGCGAGCCAAGTACGACAGGCCGAGCGCTATCTGCACTGATAAGAATGAAAATGCTGCTGGGGGAAATCAGCTGAGACAAACGCAGCTCTTCCACAAGTTCGAAACCATTTTTGCGATCCGCTCCTAAATGCAGATCGGCTATTACAATATCAAATTTTTGTTTGCGGCAAAGTGACAAGGCTTGTTCAGCAGATGATTTTGTCACCACTTCGGTGCAACCCATCGAGGTCATAAGCCCTTTGAGCATCAGCAGAAAAGGTCTTTGATCTTCAATAATTAACACACGTTTATCGACATATTGCATAGCTGGTAGAGTATCACGCAGACAGAAAAATATACCTTAGTATAACGGGGCTTAGCAGCCAATGCTGTTTTGTGCAGGTATATATTAAAGAACACGGAGTATGAACCGATATAAGCATATCAGGTTAACAACAGGTGTTTTCAGGTGTCAAAGGTAGAACTCACACAATCCGTAGTAAAGCCCGCTAATCACGAATGGCAGGGCAACCTAGGCAGAGCTACCGGTTCCGGCGCGTTATTTTCATTGTACCTGGCGATGCAGATGCAGCCTGGTCATGAGCCATCACGGTTTGCCGAGGCCTCCGCACCTGGGGTAAATGAAACCGAGCAGTTAAAACGTCTTAATCACTACCGCCGGGCTCCACTTGCATTCGAACCTCAACATTTACTCGCAGCTGAGATTAATAGCCAGTTGGTGGCGCAGCAGGATACCGCCGGTCTGTCATTGTGGCAGGCTATGCACCCTGAGCCTCTGGCTCAGAAAAATAATCCGGCATATCTGGAGCCTGAAGTTGTGGCAAATTGCAGTCTGGCTACTCAGATCTATCTGAAACAAAGCCGACCATCTGCCACACAAGACTGCGATGCCTCACTGATGAGTGATATTATCGAAGGCTCAGGTGCGTTATTGCAGGCCTGATTTGAGTTAACCGCGCCTGTTTGCTATATTGCGCGCGCATTTTTGCACTGGTTTTACGTTCCAACTAGCAAAGGTAACTCTCTCTATGTCTACTAAATATATCGTTTGTGCGATGTACAAATTTGTCGCGCTTGAAGATTTTGAGCAAATGCGCGCGCCTCTTCTGGCTCAAATGGAAGAACAAGGTATTAAAGGTACTTTGTTACTGGCTCATGAAGGCCTCAACGGCACTGTGTCAGGCACCCGTGAAGGAATCGATAATCTGATTGCATGGCTCAATCAGGATGAGCGTATTAAACCGTTATCCTGTAAAGAATCACTACATGAAGAGCAACCCTTTTACCGTACCAAAGTTAAGCTCAAAAAAGAGATTGTTACTATGGGTGTAGAGGGGATTGACCCCCGTCGTACTGTAGGCACCTATGTAAAACCTAAAGACTGGAACGACCTTATCAGCGATCCTGAGGTATTTGTTGTTGATACCCGTAATGATTACGAAATTGATATCGGTACCTTCGAGCACGCGGTAGACCCCAAGACCAAAACCTTTCGCGAGTTTCCTGAGTTTGTAAAAGAAAACCTCGATCCCCAGAAACACAAAAAAGTCGCAATGTTTTGCACCGGCGGTATTCGCTGCGAAAAGTCCACTGCCTACTTAAAAGAGCAGGGTTTTGATGATGTTTTTCACCTGGAAGGCGGCATTCTGCAATACCTGGAGGACGTGCCTCAGGAAGAGTCGTTGTGGAAAGGCGACTGCTTTGTGTTTGATAATCGGGTAGCGGTGAATCACGATTTACAGAAAAGCCAGTATGATGCCTGTTATGCGTGTCGTTTACCTATTACAGAGCAAGATAAGCAGAGTGAAAAATACGAAGCGGGGGTAAGTTGCCCGCATTGCTATGGTACCCATTCACCAGAGCAGATTGAACGCTTCCGGGAGCGGGAAAAACAGGTTCAGTTGGCCCGAGCGCGGGATGAGGAACATGTTGGCACCGAGGCCCGTGATGCGATGGAAAAACGCCGCCGTGAAAAAGCCGAAGAGCAACGCCAAAGAGCTTTGATGGCTAATAAAAATCAGGCGTAGACAGCACGTATTCAGGGCGTTACACTTTAGTCATTAAGTTAGTTAATAGGGATTATCAGTGAACGCCCAACTTTCAGAAGAAAAGGTTGCCGAAATAAAAAGCGACTTTAGTTTTTTCGACCGTGATGGTAATGGTCAAATCGATTTGCTCGAGTTTATCGAGCTTCTTACCGTGCTTTCGCCAAAAACCAAGGCGAGCCATGTGGAAGAAGGCTTCAAACTGATCGACAGTAACAACGACGGCTACATCGACTTTGAAGAATTTCTTGAATGGTGGCAGGAAGGCTGGTGGGAATACTAGGTTCCTTTCAGTTTATCTGACAAGTCTGAATGCGGCTCAGGTCGTGCAGCAGATAGCAGAATAAAGAAACGCCCGGTAATATTGTTACCGGGCGTTTTTTGTTAGGTTTTCGTTACAAGACAGCCTGACATATTGCGTGTGCACTTCTAAATTTTGTTTTCAGCCCGCTGGCTTTACATTATGGTTTGAGGAAGGCTGCTAAACCTGAACCTGCTGTGTAAACCGCTGAGGCGATTTATAGTACAGGCCGGCGTTTATGAACTTCTCAAAGCTGGACACCCACCAAATAACTTTAAAGCTGGACACCCACCAGATTTCAAAATCAGACACCCACCAGCGCAGCAGAAATAGACACCCATTCTTTTAGCTAGAACAAACGTCTGGATATCTACCTCAGAAGCCTATGGCCCCGGCTTCAGGCATCAAGTTCGTTATCTTGTTTAGCGTTTGCAATTGTTATCTCCCTTGTAAAATATATTTCTAGCCTGGAATCTGCTTCACAATACCTCGTTTATAAATAGTATTTTGTGTTTAATAAATTCAAATATAATTATTTAGTCTTAGTGAGTGAATTTTACCGTGAGGTGGATTTACTGATAAGTAGCATTATTAACACCAATAATTTCGAGTTTCATTAAGTTTTTTGCTATTTTGATCTAAGTTGCGTCTTAAAAATTATTAATAGCGAAGATGATAAATCTGAATTTTCGTTTTGATATGTCTCGTAACAAATAAGGATGCCGAAATGGATAAAGGTTCTAAAACATTACAGAAGCTTTGTGAGTTAGATTTTGATGCTATTGAAGCCTATGACGAAGCTATCAAGCGTCTGGACGATAAAGGTATCGCCGATAAACTGGCGCAGTATCGTAGTGATCACGTATCTCATACCGAAGCGCTCAATGGCTTATTGCAGGCCCGAAATGAGGAAAAAGTTAACGGGCCGGATGCTAAACGTTTTCTCACAGAAGGCAAGGTAGTTATCGCCGACCTCATGGGTGACAAAGCGGTTCTCAAAGCAATGGTAGCGAATGAAAAAGTTACCGTTAAAGCTTATGAAGAAGCCCTGGAGAATGATTCTCTGAGCGTAGAGGAAACAACTCAAATCACTAAGCATTATGACGATGAGAAACGGCACCATGATTGGATGAAATCAACGAGTGAAAATATGTAGCTATTTACTTTGTGGTAAATTCTTAAGTTATTTTAAAGTTGGAAACTACAGTTGTGATAAAGACTGTGGTTTCCAGGTTTTGAGCTAAAATTATTTATAGGTTATATATTTAAATTTGATAAGAGAGCAGTTTTTATATCTGAGCATTCACGGGGTCTTTTCCATTTAGCCTTGTTGAAAGTTTAGATGGCCACAATGGGCTGCCTCTATAATGATGTGTACAGATATTAAAACTAAAGTGGTGTGCCTAATAGAAGGAGTTAACTCTGTATAGTTACTGGTTTATAGAACTCGCACTGTAGTTTGCCAAAATTAAAATTACTCGCCACTATAAGAAACTATGGTAACTTTTACTAAACTTTGAGATTTGAGTTGCTACATTTCTTATGAACCAAATCCAGGCTAATGCGTGTACCAAATTGCTGCTCAACACCTTCTACCATCCAGTGCCACTGGGCCTGGGAAAGTCCTGTCTTTTTCAGTATTGATACTGAGCTCGTCCCTCGGCTGGAATTTTCGAGTTGAAACTGTCCACAGGTAAGATTAACCAATGCGAGGTAATCTTTTAGAAGAAAGGGCAAGGCAGAAGATGTAGCAGGTTTGTCGGCCTCCGCAAACGGGCATAATTCCCGGGGTTGCTGATTCTGCCGAGCGGCCCGAATTCGTTTTTTGATACTGGTATGGGCGGAATTTTTGGGTGTGGCGGCTAAGCCCGCGCGAACCGGGTTCAAATCCACGTATGCCATACACGCGGCCAGCGCGGCTTCGTCCAGCAGAGCCTGAGACTTGAATCTTCCTTCCCAAAAGCGTCCGGTGCAATCATCTTCTTTATTCGCCTGTCGGGCGATGAATTCGTTGAGCAGACGCATAAACCAGCTGATGTCATACAGGCGTGAACGATAAACCTCGGCGGTATTTTCTACCGCTTCTGTTTCTGCGGTCGACATGGTTTTTCTTTCGGCGGGATTCAGAAAGCGGTTGGTCAGCACCGTGCCCTTATGAAGACGATGCCAGCGTTCCAAAACTTGTTCAGTAGACCACTGACAGGCCGCCTCTTGGTTTACATGCAATACAACATGGGTGTGATTGCTCATTACCGCATAAGCACAGATATCAATGGCGAATACATTCCCTAAGAGCAGCAGCCGATCTTCCACCCATTGTCTTCTGTGCTCATAAGACTGACCGGTAAATTTATCCTTACCGCACAAAAAAGCCCGGCGCACGCACCGGGAGATACAATGATAATAGGGCGTTTGTGATAGCGATATCAGACTCTTTCTGGGAAGTGGCATACTGGCGCCCCGGCTAAAGAATAAAGCAGTATAGTGCCCGGTTAAGAGCAGTAATAAAACTGTATCTTGTGCCGGGTAGTGAGTGTCCGGGTGTTTGCTTCTATGTCTACGCCGTATTTAGTGCCGGGTAGTGAGAGGCCAGATATTCGCTTTAGATGCCAGGTGGGGAGTGGCCAGAAGATCACCGGTTTTGGGTCTCCAGAAGATCATACCACCACGGCATTTGAGGCACAGAAGAAGGTAGTGGGTACAAGGCAGTGGGTACAAGGCAGCCGAAGTATGTAGGCTCAAAAACGAGGTGGATGTCCAAATGCTGATAAGGTGGGTGTCCAAGGCGAGGGGAGTGGCCAGTATCTGTCAGGTATCTCTTATGGTGAGTGTCCAGATATCTGTCAACATTTTCTGGATACACAAGCAATCAGGACTATCGATTCTTTTTGATTACTTTCATGTGGGTTATCCATGCGGCGATATAGCCAATCAGCGCGCCTGTATGCAGGAAAATGTAGGTAGAGATACCATTACTTTCATTACTCAAGGTCTTAACCACAAAACTACCGGCTATAAACAGCACCAGAAATCCAGTCAATGCAGTATGTATATATCGATTTTCAAATATAGCCTTAAACTCTGCTTTAAATGACTTGTTAAAAGGCAGCATCCGCCCAGCTTCTTCCAGGCTGGCGAAAATGCTGATAAGCCAGTAGGTCACAAATGAAAACACAAGCGATACGATAAATGGTGACATAGTGACCTCTACATAGCTTTTAGCATTGCTTCTAACCCATCACATTCCGGGGCGAATCTCACCTCTTTGGGCTAACGAATCATCAATCAAACAAAACTTATTGTGACCAACCCCATATATGCTGATTATTCGCTAATCGCAGACATGCTTCGCCGTAGTAGACACCCATCAGGATGACGAACTCCTTTATCGATGAGCCGCCATCCATCTTCATTTAAGAGATTTAAACGGTTATGTCACCGCTCCCTTAACCTGATACTTTTGCTGTAAATAAAGCTTTTCGGACATTACTTTAGTCAAAACTTCTATTGCCAGGCGCATGTCTTCATAGCGCAGGTACATGGGAGTAAAACCAAAACGGATAACATTCGGCGCCCGGAAATCTGGCACTACGCCATGGTCGATCAGCGCCTGACAAATGCCATAGGCGTCTTTGTGCGTAAAAGACAGCTGACTGCCCCGGGCCTGGGGATTTTCGGGGGACAACATCAGTAAGTCATTCAGTTCCGGATGCTGTGCCTTTAAGGTTAAAAATGCCTCGGTTAAGGCAATGGACTTATGACGTACCGCCTGCATATCTACATCACCAAAGACATCCAGCGCTGCATCCAGCACTGCCATAGCAATGACTGAGGGTGTACCGGTTAAAAATTGTCTGATACCGGTTGCCGCGCGATAGGTATCGTCAAATTCAAAAGGATTAGCATGACCCATCCAGCCGCTTAATGGCTGGCTTATGTCATCATGATGTCGGGAGGCGGCGTACAAAAAAGCAGGAGAGCCCGGTCCGCCGTTCAGATATTTGTAGCCACAGCCTACGGCAAAATCCGCGTTACACTTATCCAGCTCTACTGGCAGCGCGCCGGCGCTGTGGGCCAGATCCCACACTACCATTATGCCTTTATCCTGCGCCAACTTTGTCAGTCGCTGCATATCGTGAATACGGCCGGTTTTAAAATTCACATGAGTGAGCATCAGCACAGCAACATCAGTCGTTAATGCCCCTTCAATGTCTGCTGTGGGAACACTGTTCAGGGTACAGCGCTGGGCGCCTAGCAATGATTCGAGACCCTGTACCATATACAGGTCGGTAGGAAAGTTTCCCTGTTCGGAAACCACCACACTGCGGTTATTCTGCATATTCAATGCGGCAGTGAGCAACTTAAACAGGTTTACAGAAATGGAGTCGCACACGATGACCTGGCCCTTGGCAGCGCCGATCAGCGGCGCAATTTTATCACCGGTTTGAATGGGCAGCTCAATCCACTTGTGTTTGTTCCAGGAGCTTATCAAGTCGTTACCCCATTGCTGGTTCACAACTTCAGTGACACGCTTTGCGCTGGCAGCGGGCAGGGCGCCCAAAGAGTTACCGTCCAGATAAATGGTGCCTTTCGGCAGCTGAAACTGGCTACGTTTGTCCGCTAACGGATCGTTTTTGTCGAGCTGAGTTAAATCAGTAAGCTGCATAGATCAATTAGTTTCCAGTAGGTCTACAAAATAAGAAAAAGCCTGAGTTTGTGGGTGTACCCAGTCGAAATGACCGGCGCCCGGAACAGAGATAAACTGGGCCTCAGGGAGCGGGTTTGTCGGCAACGGGACAATCGAATCCTTTTCACCGGCGAAGAGAGTTACATTTTTATCAAAAGAAAAGTTAACCGGATTCGCCTGGCTGTAACGCTCTGGGCGTTCTTCAGGGGTACCGCTCATAAATTTGCTGGTTGCGGTCTGACAGCTGTTATCCCCTTTGGCATAACTTTCAATATTTACAATAGGCGCCAGCCCAATCACTTTATCCACCGGTGAGTGTAATACGTGACTGGCCAGCAAAGCTAAATGGCCGCCAGCCGAATGGCCGGCCAGAGTGATATGGCTGAGATCCAGCGGCAGCGTAGTTTGCGTTTGAATATACTCTATTGCCTGAACAATATCCTCCAGGCTTCCTGGCCATCCCCCGCCGGGGTCCCCGGTGCGACGATACTCTATGGACCAGACGGCATACCCCAGGTCCTGTAATGCGCTGGCAGCCGGATAACTGTGCTTTAAGTCAAACTGGTTCAGCCAGCAACCACCATGAACAAAAATGACCAGCGGGGCAGGACGCTCACTCTTCTTCGGAAGCCATAAGTCCCCAAACTGTAATGGCGCGGCGCCATAGCTTAACCGCATATCAGCGGGGGTGTAGGGCTGTTCCAGGACCTGTGCATAGTCAACATTTTGTAACACATTGCTGCTTAAGGATGGGGCCTCGGGCAGAGTAGCAGGTGACTGAGCGGGGTCGGCATGCTGACACCCGGTAAGCAACAGCAGGGTAAAAAGACCAGAACAGATGCGCATTATAATCCCTTTGGTTTGGCGTTGAGCTCTATATCACCAATAAAAACAGCTATCTGCAACTATCTTTCGTTAAATTCTGAAAATTTTGAGACCTGTCCCTTCGCGGTGTCTATAGGCTGGTTAGGCAGACGGGCAGGCCAGATAGTAGCGCGTAATACCAGATCGGCAACAGGTGGCATAAGACAGAAAATACTGTCCATAAAAGTAGATATAGCAACGGTGGCATAAAACTAACAATAAAGCGCGGGCGCTTACGAAGGCCAAGCCTGACCGCCAGGGTCAGGCTTTTCAGGGGTTATTCGTCGTCAGCGTCAGGCGACGGGTTGCGCTTTTTACGCATAATAGGCTGGTGACCCACATCGGTACCGGTCGTGGTATCTACGCGCTTTTTCGCCGGTTTGGCTGCCTTGCCGGCATTCTCTTTGGAAGGGCTTTTACCACTTTTAGGGCCGCCTGGCTTGGCAGCCGGCTTTTTGGGTTTGATGCCATAAAAACGGGCCGGTAGTTCTGGGTGCGGTCCGCATTCCAGCGGGTAGTCCAGGTGAGCCTTGACCGCTTCGTAGCTTTGCCAGTCGCGGGGACCAACCATAGATACTGCCTGACCTTTTTGACCGGCGCGTCCGGTCCGGCCGATGCGGTGAATATATTCATCAGATTGCTTAGGCATATCATAGTTGATCACCAGCCCGACTTTCAGTAAGTCTAGTCCGCGCGAAGCCACGTCGGTTGTAACCAGAATACTGTGCTGCCCACGGCTGAACTCACTCATGATCTGAGCCCGTTGATGCTGGGGCAGATCTCCTCGCAGCGCTATGGCTTCAAGATGCTGCTCATTCAAAAGCTTGCTGATACGATCTGTGTCTTCACGGGTAGCCGTGAACACAATGGCCTGGTTGTAGTCATGCTCACTGATGCATTGCTTTAACAGCGCATCCTTATGATCAATATTATCCGCAAAATAGACATTTTCGCTGATATCCTGATGCGCTGCGGTAGACTGACCTACGGTAATGCGTACCGGCGCTTTTAACAGGCTTTTGCTCAGGTGCGTCAGTTCGATATTATCCAGCGTGGCCGAGAACAGCATCGTCTGGCGTTTACGATGATCCGCAAACTGATTAATCATATTAAGCTGGGCGATAAAACCTAAATCCAGCATCCGGTCTGCTTCATCAAAAATCAGCAATTCCAGACCGTTTAAAAAGAAAGTTTTGTCTAACAAGTGATCGGCAATACGGCCGGCTGTCCCAACTACAATAGCCGGGTTTTTACGTAGCACCTTTACCTGGTTGTTGTAATTCTCGCCACCTACAACCAGTGCGCAGGGGAGGTTGAGGCCGGTTGTCAGATTTTTTGCTTCGGTAAATACCTGTTTAGCCAGCTCACGGGTGGGCGCTAAAATAACTACTCTGGGATCTTTTCGACTTAATGCTTTTTCGTTGAGTAATCGGTTAAGCGCGGGGATCAAAAATGCCAGTGTCTTGCCTGAGCCAGTTTGTGACGACGCAATAATATCTTTACCGCTAATAGCCGGTAACATGGCTTTTTGCTGGATTTCAGTCAGGGTTTCAAACCCTTTTGTTTCCAGTTTTTTTATGATTTTATGATGAACAGGAAGATCGCTGACTTGCAATGGATAACCCCTTAGTTGGCAATAGGGACATTATCTACCAAGCGCGCGATGATTGAAAGCGACCAGGCACGCTGGTCGCTAAAAACATCTCGATTTATACCTGCATTTCACGCACCGTATCAGGCACCACCAGTTTGCCGGCAGTTTTTTGCTGGATTTCTTCTACCGAAACGCCTGGCGCCCGCTCCTGTAAATGAAACGCGCCGTCTTTCACCTCCAGTACAGCCAGATCGGTGATGATACTGGTAATGCAGTTCACACCGGTCAGCGGTAACTTACAGGCAGGTAGCAATTTAGAATTGCCGTGTTTGTCGGCGTGGGTCATCGTAACAATAATATTTTTGGCCCCGGCGACAAGATCCATCGCGCCGCCCATGCCCTTTACCAGCTTGCCGGGAATCATCCAGCTGGCGATATTACCGTTCACATCCACTTCAAAGGCACCAAGCACGGTAAAATCAACATGACCGCCGCGAATCATGGCAAAGCTTTCGGCTGAATCAAAAATGGACGCCCCATCGATGGCGGTTACCGTCTCTTTACCGGCATTAATCATATCCGCATCAACTTCGGCCTCGGTAGGGTAGCGACCCATCCCCAGCAGGCCGTTTTCAGATTGCAGCATCACCTCTACACCTTCAGGCACATAGTTGGCTGCCAGGGTAGGAATACCGATACCCAGATTGACATAGCTGCCGTCTTTAAATTCCTGCGCTACGCGCATGGCGATTTTGTCTCGGGAAAGTGCCATATTAACGCTCCTCCTTTGCCAGAACCTTACGTTCGATACGTTTTTCGAAGGTTCCTTTTATAATACGGTCGACATAAATGCCGGGGGTGTGGATATGGGCCGGGTCCAGCTCGCCTGGCTCCACAATCTCTTCTACTTCAACCACGGTAATTTTACCGGCGGTGGCCGCCATGGGATTGAAGTTACGGGCAGTGTGTCGATAAATGCAGTTACCAAAGCGGTCGGCCTTGTAGGCTTTCACAATAGCAAAATCACCGGTAATGGACGGTTCAAGAATATAAGGGCGGCCGTCAAAGTGTTTTACATCTTTGCCTTCACCAACCGGCGTACCGTAACCCGTTGCAGTATAAAAGCCCGGAATACCGGCCCCGCCAGCACGCATCTTTTCGGCCAGCGTGCCTTGCGGGGTTAATTCCACCTCTAGTTCGTTGGCCAGCAGTTGCTTTTCAAACAGCGCATTTTCACCCACATACGAAGAGATCATTTTGCGAATCTGTTTATCTTCAAGCAGTATGCCCAGCCCAAAGCCGTCAACCCCACAGTTGTTGGATACCACAGTTAAATCGGTCGTGCCCATGGTTTTGATTTGTTTGATTAATCCTTCGGGGATCCCACACAAGCCAAAGCCACCGGCGATAACGGTCATGCCATCTGTTAATCCTTGCATCGCCTCAGCATAGCTGGTGACGACTTTATCGAAACCTGACATTCGACGCTCCTGTTTTATTCAAAGACAAACTTGAGTATCAGTGAGAGAAAAATTTTTGTAAAATTAATTTTATATCAATATTAATAAAATAAATTTATCAATAATGGCAATATCTTATCGAAACATGCTGGCCTTCATACGGGTAGCCGAGTCCACAACATTTGCCGAAGCCGCAGAAAAGCTGCATTTAACCCAGCCTGCATTGTCCAGCGCCATTAAGAAAATGGAAGAACAGCTGGGGGGGAAAGTTTTTTCCCGAAGTACGCGGCGGGTACAACTTACACCCGAAGGCAGGATCTTACTGCCCAGAGCTCGTCGGTTAGTGGATGAATGGGATGATACATTTGATGAGATACAGAATCTGTTTGCGGTGAAACAGGGGCGTCTTACCATCGCAGCCATGCCGTCATTTGCTGAGTCTTATTTGCCGGAGATTCTGGCACAGTATCACACCCGTTATGCCAATATTCGTCTTAGCATTCTGGATGTGGTGATGGAAGAAACTCTGCAGGCGGTAGCCTCTGGCCGCTCCGAACTGGGGTTTACCTTTCGACCTGAAAATTGTGACGGGTTTTGCTTTGAACCCTTATTTGATGACGCGTTTATGGCGGTGCTATACCCGGGCCACCCCCTGGCCACTTGTTCTGCTATCAGTTTTGCGCAACTTCTGAAAAGTCCGTTTATAGCAATGAACCGGGGGTCGGCGGTGCGCCAGTGGACTGAACAATGTGCGGCTAGCCATGGGCCGTTAAAAATTGTGGCTGAAACTGGTCAGCTGGGCTCGGTAGGTCAGCTTATTGCAAAACGGTTAGGGGTCTCGGTGATGCCACAATTATGTAAGCCGCAGATGCTGCGAAATCAGCTGGTGTGTGTGCCCTTAACCAATACCGATATGGTACGTCAGGTAGGAATGATTAAAGCCGCGCGTAGTACTATGTCAGTAGCTGGCCAGGCATTATGGGAACAATGTCTTACAGGCCACTGGCACAGTTGAATATAATGTCGGGCCACGTCAGGCTACCATTTTTTCTTTGGGGCAAACAGCTCATCAAGCTCATCGCGCTCTGCTTCCTGGCGTTTTGCACGATCCTGAGCATTAACATTTTTCAGATTAGCCTGAATCTCACTCAACCATTGTTTCAAGGCGGCTAACTTGGTGTTGATATACTCATCACTCTGAGGTTGATTTTCCAGAGCGGCTACCGCTTTTTCAAAATACTGGCGACCTGACCCCATCATATTAGACTGCATGGCGTTGCGGCCGCGTTTGATAAGGGTTTCGACATTGATTTTAAGCTGCAGACGTTCCAGCGCCTTGTCTTCTTCGGCGTACACCCGCGACTCCACCTTTCCTCGGGAATGTTCGGAACGTAACAGGATACGAAACTTTTTGACCGCCTGAATATACTGGATAATCATTTTGTCGTTATCAGGTAGCATAAAATCGGTGGCGGGGAGAGCCTCAGGATCAGCATTTTTAACCCGGTTCTCAGCATCCGCCACCCGTTGTTTGATATCAGGTCCGCCCATGCCGGATTCCTGGATGGCCTTTAACGCATTAGCCACCCGGATTTGTAATATTTGCAGCAGTTTGCCCGACACCGGCATGTTTGTGGCCGCCATCAGCACATTTTCGGTTTCATCAATAATGTTTTTTTGCTTGGCGAGTTCGGCGCGGCGCTCGGCATCCACTTTGGCTTTGTGTTGCTGAAATGCATTGATAAAGATTGCGGCGATAATCAGCACAACAATCAATATTATTATTATGGTAAACATGAAAAGTTCCGTTCGCGTTGGTTACCGCTTTGCCTAATCCAACAGGCTAAACAACTGATAATACTATTAACGGCAGAGTTTACGGTATTTTTACCTCAAATACACTGCCCGAATATAATCCGCCGTTGCTTAATATTATACGCCCCTGCTTTTGTCCCCGTTTGTGCGCGCTCGCAATCAGCCTGGCAAAGAAAATCCCCAGTCCGGTTCGCCCCTGACTAAGAGTAAATTCAGCCATCTCGGTTTGCGATTGTCTGAGCATATTGGGCGGATAGCCATCGCCGTCATCTTCCACTTTTACCACCAGCTCATCGTGGTCAATGAAGGCAGAAACCTGGATATACTGTTTTCCATAGCGCAGGGCGTTGATGATCGCGTCGTTAATCAGCATGTACACAAGCTCACTATCCAGATACCAGCTCAGATTTTCTTCGCACTGCACACTGACACACACATTTTTGTGCTGTTTATACAGCCGTACAGCCCCCATCACATCTTCAAGTAAGTCAGCTATAAAGCATTTGTCTACCGTTACCGGCAATGTATCAAGCTGTGTACGATACAATGATAGCAACTGCACCAGTGAGGTATTCAGCCGGGTAGCTTCGTAATGGACACTGGCAACCTGGGCATTCGCCTGAAGATCCGTTTTGTCGATAGTTTCGCTGAGCTGTTCAATGGACTGGATAAGCAGGCACAAAGAGTTTTTCATATCGTGGACCGCTGCCGCCAGCACCGAGGAAAAGTCGATATTGTGCGAAGGGGTTTCAGAAGTTTCAGGCATAGGGTGTCATCTGGTTAACATCATGGGTTACAAAAGCAAGTATCTAATAAATACAGAGTAAAATCACAAGGTATACCGACTTTTTTTGATAAGTCTTCCTATATAACTAAACTGACTATAGAAATACCTTCCGGTTTTCGTTATAACATTAGCATACACATTTATTAGCGCCAGCCGGGAAGGGTCCTCCCACCATGAAATTACAACAACTACGGTATATCGTAGAAGTAGTGAACAACAATCTTAATGTTTCTGCCACCGCCGAAAGTCTTTACACCTCACAACCTGGTATCAGCAAACAGGTGCGTATGCTCGAAGACGAACTGGGAGTGCAGATCTTCGGGCGTAGTGGCAAGCACCTGACTCATGTTACCGATGCCGGCCAGGATGTTATCGGTATTGCCCGGCAGATTCTGGCCAAGGTAGAAAGTATAAAATCGGTGGCGCGCGAACACACTTTGCCAGACCAGGGTAAGCTGAATATCGCCACCACCCACACCCAGGCACGCTATGCTTTACCCGATGTAATACAAGGGTTTATGAATAAGTATCCGCGGGTATCCCTGCATATGCATCAGGGCACGCCGTCTCAGATTTCAGACCTGGCGGCCAAGGGCGAAGCGGACTTCGCCATCGCCACGGAAGCATTGCATCTTTATAATGATCTGGTAATGCTGCCGTGTTACCACTGGAACCGCAGTGTCATTGTTAATAAAGACCATCCGTTATCAAAAAAAGGCTCAATTGATATCAGTGACATTGCCAAGTATCCGCTGGTGACGTATGTATTCGGGTTTACTGGCCGCTCACAACTTGATCAGGCCTTTGAACAGGCAGGGCTTACGCCGAAAATTGTGTTTACCGCAACTGATGCGGATGTGATTAAAACTTATGTACGTTTAGGGGTGGGGATTGGTGTTATCGCGTCTATGGCAGTAAATGAAGAGCTGGATGATGATTTGGTAAAAATTGATGCCAGTCATTTATTTGATTATAGCACCACCAAAATCGGTTTTCGAAAGGGCTCGTTTTTACGCAGTTATATGTACGATTTTATCGAGCGTTTTGCGCCGCATCTGACAAAAGATAAAGTAGAAAAAGCGATGATGCTGAAAAATAATGATGAGGTGGAAAAGATGTTTAAAGGCGTAACCCTGCCGGTGAAGTAAAGTTACGCCGTTATTAAGAAGGCTTAGCGAACACCCGCCGGGCTTAGCATTCGATAATATTAACCGCAAGGCCGCCTCGGGCGGTCTCTTTGTATTTTGTTTTCATATCATTGCCGGTATCGCGCATGGTTTTAATCACCTTGTCTAACGAGACCTTATGATCACCACTGCCGCGCATGGCCAGCCGCGACGCATTAATGGCCTTGATGGCGCCCATGGCATTGCGCTCGATACAGGGCACCTGGACCAATCCGCCCACCGGGTCGCAGGTCAACCCCAGGTTGTGTTCCATCCCAATTTCAGCCGCGTTTTCTACCGCTAGCACGGTACCGCCCATAATCTCTGTTAATGCGCCGGCGGCCATTGAACATGCTACCCCGACTTCACCCTGACAACCGACTTCAGCACCACTGATAGAAGCATTTTCTTTGTACAAAATACCTATAGCACCGGCGGTCAGTAAGAAGCGGGCCGCGGTTTCGGTATCCACCGGGCGGATAAACTTATCAAAATAATGCAACACTGCCGGTAAAATTCCCGCGGCGCCATTAGTCGGCGCAGTCACCACCCGGCCACCTGCCGCATTTTCTTCATTCACGGCCAGCGCAAATAAATTTACCCAGTCCATAGTCTGCATCGGGTCGGTGCTGTTCTCGGTTTGCAAACGACGGTACAAACCAGGAGCCCGACGGACCACTTTAAGCCCGCCAGGTAATATGCCTTCGCTTTCAATACCCCGCTGCACACAGGCTTTCATTGCCTGCCAAATCTCATAAAGACGGTCTTTAACCTCATGCTCAGGGCTATGCACCGCTTCATTTTTCAGCATGAGGGACGAAATACGCATGCCGTTATTTTTGCACAGCTCTATCATGGTTTCAGCGGATTTAAACGGGAAGGGCACCTGCACCTGCATAGACATCGCATGAGCTTTAGTGGCCTCAAAGTCTTCATCTTTAATGATAAAACCGCCACCGATACTGTAATAGGTTTGCTCACGAATGATTTCCTTGCCTTTATACACGTAAAAGGTCAGGGCATTGGCGTGACGAGGTAAACTTTTACGCCGGTGGAAGACAATGGCGTCTTTGTTAGGAAAACGAATCTCGTGGGTCCCGTTCAACAAAATACGCTGGCTGGAATCGATTTGTTCCAGCCAGGTGTCAATAGAGTCGACATCAATTGATTCGGGCGCTTCGCCCAGCAGCCCCAGAATGACCGCTTTACCGGTGCCATGGCCTTTACCTGTCTGACCCAGTGAGCCAAACAGTGCGACTTTGATGCCGGTCACCTGATTCAGCAGGTTTTGTTGACTAAGCTCACCGACAAATTCGGCGGCGGCACGCATTGGACCTACAGTATGAGAACTGGAAGGACCAATACCAATACTAAACATATCAAAAACACTAATCATAAACGAAAAAAGATCCTTGCCTGTTATGCAGCTGATCTTGCCTGTCCCGTTACAGAACTACAATACAAAAATGCTAATCAGGTGATAAGAAAAGCTAATTAATTGTAAATAAAACTTGCTACTCGGCGGGACTGATATGATGGGACAGATTCCGCAAAATAGCCGCGGTGGCGCCCCAGATCATGCGTTCGCGCCAGGGGATGAAATAAATAGGGAAGGACTGATTAAAGCGGCTGGCCTGATGGGTAAGATGGTTGGTCTTGTTCATCAGGTGGGCCAGAGGGACATCAAACACGCTGGCGACTTCATTGGGGTCAATATCATAAGCAAAATCCGGGGTCACAAATGCCACCACCGGCGTTATCTGGTAACCGCTAATGGTACGGTATAAGGGCAGGGCCCCTATTACTTCAACCTGGGAAGGGGGCACTCCTACTTCTTCCATGGCTTCACGCTGAGCGGTTTCAAACAGGGAGGTATCCTGCGGTTCGAAGCCGCCACCAGGAAAACTAATCTGGCCGGGATGATGACGCAAATGATGGGCCCGTTCGGTAAACAGCACATGTAACCCATCGGGGTATTCCAGGAGCGGAATGAGCACGGCCGCGTCACGCCCGGGTTTGGCCAGGGGAAAGTCGGGTTCCAGAGCCACCTGGCGCATATGCTGAAAGCGGGATAAAAACTCACGGCGTTTCATTGCATCTGCTCCAGCGCCGGCAGAATGCGTGACACCTTATCAAGGGTTTCCTGGTATTCAGCATCGGCCTGCGAGTCGAGCACAATACCGCCGCCGGCCCAACAATAAAGCCGGTGATTTTCAGCCAGTAAGGTTCGGATGGTAATACTCGAGTCCATATCTTGCTTGATGCCATAGTACATAATACTGCCACAATAAATATTACGCCGGTGCGGCTCTAACTGTTCAATAATCTCCATCGCCCGGATTTTCGGAGCCCCGGTTATGGAGCCGCCAGGAAAGGCGCCGGCCAAAAGATCCAGCGGCGAGGCATCCGGGTTCAGCTCACCTTCGACGGTGCTGACCAGATGATGCACGGCCTCGTACGACTCCAGGGCGAACAGATGGGGAACTTTTACTGTATGGGGCTGACAATGCTTGCTTAAATCGTTACGTAACAAATCCACAATCATCAGATTTTCGGCGCGATCTTTTTCTGCGTTTTGCAGGTCAGCGGCACTTTGCGCATCACGGGTCTTATCCGGGTAGCGGGGGCGGGTGCCTTTGATGGGCTTAGTCTGCACTTTATTATTGTTCACACTGATAAAGCGTTCAGGCGAAATACTCAGCACACAACTGTCGGGCAAACGAATAAAGGCGCTGAAAGGTGTATTATTGGCCTGGGTAAGCGCCTGGTATGCTTGCCACTCACAACCCTGATAGCCCGCTTCAAAGCGTTGGGCCATATTTATCTGATAACAGTCGCCCGCCACAATATAGCGGTGCACCTGCGCCAGGGCCTGCGTATACCCATCCTGCGAAAGATTAGACTGCCATTGACTGGTCAATGCAAAGCGGTTGGCTGGCGCGGCGGGCTGTTGCCAGAGGGGTTGCTGGTGTAACGGCGCATGATGACTTAAGCGGCAGTGGTAGATGGTATCGGTGTGGGTGTCCATAATGACCGACTGGGTAAAGATACCTACGGCCATATCCGGGCAATGATAGCTATGCTCCCGGAGGTCAGGTAAGTGCTCATAATAGCGGCCCAGATCGTACCCGCACAAGCCAGCCGCGCCCACCACAAAGGGTAACTGCTGATACCATGAATGTTGCTTGCAGGTCTGTCCCAGCCCTGCAAATCGCTGTTGAACCAGGGCATCCACACAAGCCAGGGGGGCCAGTGAGCTTTGGGTACGAGACTGCTGCGCCGGATAGTCAACCCAGACTTTCTCCTGCTGTGCGCTAATCAGGGTTTCAGGCTCCCACAGCATAATGTGGTAACGCCCTGCCGCGCTATTGGCGCTATCAAGCAGCATTGACCAGCTGTGATGCTGAATACGAGCGAAAAATTGCTGAATGCTTTCGTTTTCTGGCAGGCGGACGGTATCGATAATAAGCGAAAGGTCAGTGTTAGGCTGTGACATAGGGCGACTGCTACCTGTTATTATAAAAAAATGCACTATGGTGTTATGAAGGCAACGGCAAGACGGTGCTTTTCGATGGTGCCAGTTACGCAGATGCGCTAGTATACGGATTTTTAATGCCCATACACCACCTAAAGGCAAGTTTTAAGAGGACGCCATGACCGTTATCCGTCAACAGGACTTTATTGATAGTATTGAAGATGCACTGCAGTTTATATCTTACTATCACCCTCTCGATTATGTAAAAGCCGTTGAAAAGGCTTACCTTAAAGAACAGAGCCAGGCAGCAAAAGACGCCATGGCGCAAATTCTGATTAATTCCAGAATGTCGGCCGAGGGCAAGCGCCCGTTATGTCAGGATACCGGCATCGTCACCTGTTTTGTTAAAATCGGCATGGGTGTCAGCTGGGACAAAACCGATTTGACCGTCCAGGAAATGGTTAATGAAGGTACACGGCGCGCCTACACCAACAGCGATAATCCATTACGTGCTTCTATTGTGGCCGATCCGGCCGGCGCCCGCACCAATACCAAAGACAATACTCCGGCGGTGGTACATATCGATATGGTACCCGGTGACCAGGTAGAGGTCATGATTGCGGCAAAAGGCGGCGGCTCCGAAAATAAATCAAAAATGGTGATGCTCAATCCCAGCGATGACATCGTGGAATGGGTTTTGAAAACCCTGCCCACTATGGGTGCGGGCTGGTGCCCGCCAGGAATGCTTGGCATAGGTATTGGCGGCACGGCGGAAAAAGCCGCGGTGCTGGCTAAAGAAAGCCTGATGGATCCGGTGGATATTCAGGAGCTGGCCGACCGGGGCGCCGAAACAACCGATGAGAAATTACGTCTGGAGTTGTTTGAAAAAGTAAACGGCCTGGGTATTGGTGCTCAGGGGCTGGGCGGTCTGACCACCGTGGTCGATGTTAAAATTAAATCGGTACCCACCCACGCCGCGTCCAAACCTGTGGCTCTGATTCCAAACTGCGCCGCGACCCGGCACGCCCATTTTCATTTAGACGGTAGCGGCCCGGCTGAACTCAATCCTCCTAAGCTGGAAGAGTGGCCAGAAGTCACCTGGGAAGTCGGCGCAAACACCCGCCGTGTGAACCTGGATGAGGTCACCAAAGGCGATATCCTCGACTGGAAGGTAGGGGAAACGGTGTTATTGTCGGGTAAAATGCTTACCGGCCGTGATGCAGCTCACAAACGCATTCAGTCGATGATGGCCAGCGGTGAAGGCCTGCCTGAAGGGGTAGATCTGACCAACCGGTTTATTTATTACGTAGGACCCGTAGACGCGGTGGGAGATGAAGCCGTGGGCCCGGCCGGCCCGACCACGGCAACCCGCATGGATAAGTTCACCGATATGATGTTAGAGCAGACCGGTTTAATCGGTATGATAGGAAAAGCCGAGCGCGGCCCGGCCACCGTTGACTCTATTGCCAAACATAAAGCAGTATATTTAATGGCGGTAGGCGGCGCTGCGTATCTGGTGTCTAAAGCCATCAAGAAATCCAGGGTTGTGGCCTTTGAAGACCTGGGCATGGAAGCGATTTACGAGTTTGAAGTAGAAGACATGCCGGTGACCGTCGCGGTAGACAGTACCGGGGCAAACGCCCATCAAACCGGCCCGGCTATCTGGAAAGCAAAAATTGAAGAGCTGGACAGCGCCATGCGTGGTAAGTAAACCACCTGCAGAATAAACACGATACGGGTACCAGCAGGTGCCCGTTTTTGTATGGATCAGGGTAGTAACAAATGGAACAAATTCAAAGCTGGATGATCGCCGCACTGGTAGGTGCTGCGCTCAGTGGAATACTGGCTGGCAGTGTGTGGCAACGCCGGCAAAGCCGCACTCAATTGCATCAGCTACAGCAGCAACTCACGTTGCTGGAGCAGCGCAGCGCTTACACGACTGAGCAATTACAGCATCAGCTTGAAGACAGTCAGGATGCCGTGAACCGCTATCAGGAACAGCTCTATACTGTCCAGACCACTCTGGGTGAACTCAATCAAAAGGCCGCGCAACTGACCCGGCTGGAAGGTGAGCATCAGGCCGTTCATGAGCGTCTGGAACAGCTTCAGCATGACTATGCCGCGCTTAATGCAAAGTACCAGGCCCAGACGGCCAGTTTCAGTGAAACGCAAAAAAGTAAGGAAGAGCAACTGCAGACCATGCAGAACGTCGAACAGCGGCTGCAAACCCAGTTCGAAAATCTGGCCAATAAAATATTCAGTGAAAAAAGTGAATCGTTCAGTCGTCAGAGTCAGCAAAACCTGGATTCCTTGCTGACCCCCCTCAAAGAGCAAATTGACGGGTTCAAGCGTCAGGTGAGCGAACAGTATACCCGAGAGGGCCAGGAGCGAGCTTCCCTTAAAACCGAAATCCTATCCCTTAAAGAGCTGAATCAGCAAATCACCCAGGAGGCCGCCGCGCTGACAATGGCCCTTAAAGGCGACAATAAAAAACAGGGAAACTGGGGCGAGGTGGTGCTTGAACGTATTCTAAAAGAGTCTGGCTTACGCGAAGGCCATGAGTTTGAAACGCAGGTTTCGGCACGTTCCCGTGCCGGAAAATTACAACAGCCCGATGTGGTGGTGCACCTGCCTGACGATAAAGATGTCATTATTGACTCAAAAGTCAGCTTGTCGGCTTATGAAAAATATTTTAATAGCGATGATAATACGAGCCAGGAATACTGGCTTAAAGAGCATGTGAACTCTATCCGGGGTCATATAAAAGGGCTGGGAGCCAAAGATTATCAGGAGCTGGATGCACTACGCACGCTGGACTATGTCTTATTATTTATCCCCATCGAGCCTGCATTTTTGCTGGCCATAGAAAAAGATCCTGAACTGGTATCAATGGCCCTGAATCATAATATCATGCTGGTAAGCCCCACCAATCTGCTGGTGGCGTTACGAACCATTAATAATATCTGGCAGTATGAGTACCAAAACCAAAATGCCCAGAAAATTGCTGACAAAGCCGCCCGGCTGTATGACAAATTCACCGGCTTTGTGCAGGATATGGACAAGCTGGGTAAGTCACTGGAAACATCACAGAAGCACTTTGACGGGGCATTTAATAAACTGTCCAGCGGCAGAGGCAATCTGGTGCGTCAGGTAGAGCAATTTCGGGATATGGGGGTTCAGCCCAGTAAGCGTTTACCTGAACCTTTGACCCGCCGGGCGGGTATAGAGGATGAGCATGACGCTTCCGAAAGTCAGCATGAAGCACAATCATTGCGACAAAACCATCAGGACCCTGACTATGTGTAGACAGACTATGTGTAGATACGTATGTGTGGACGCTTAAATGTTACCGACTCGCCCGGGATCCGGGCGTTGTGCGATCAGCTTGATATAGGCCTGTGGCCCGAAGAAGGCATGCGCTTTTCCAGGTTTATTCGTGCGACCGAGCGGGTATCAGTGGTGTTTGAAAATACCTCAGGTCAGCGCGAGATGCACAATACTATCTGGTGGTTATTGCTGGATAAACAGCAATGCCCCGAGGGCAGCCGGTTTGTTCCTTCAAAATATACCTCTTTTAATACCCGGTACGACAAGCTAAACACCCCCCGAAGTGCAGGTTATCATGCGTTTCGTCAGCAGCGGTGTGTGATCCCCGCCCGTGGATTTGGTGAAACCCTGGTGGTGGGCAATAACAAGTATTATCACGATATGCAGGTGGGTGAGCACGACCTACTCGCCATGGGCGGTTTGTATCGGGTATGGCAAGGCGAGGATGCTTACGGTAAACCCGTAACTGAGTATTCGTGTTCGGTGGTCACTTTACCGCCCCACAATAAGCTTGCTGAAATTCATACCAAAGCCAGTCCTTTGATGCTAAGTCCTGAGGATGGAAGTCTGCAGCGCTGGCTTGATAGTAAGGTCACCGATCCTGAAGCGCTGGATAAGCTGCTGATCCCCCGATTGCGGCACCGTCTGAGCGCGCAGCCGGTGGATAAGCCTTCTACTTATCAACCCACCGGCGAGGCGTTCGACCTTATCGCGGATTAATCCCGGATTTGTCGGTGGCAGGAGCGGCGTCCCCAGGCCGCCATACCCAGACCAATCATTACCAGCCAGCCCATACTCCCCCCTGAGCTGTCCCCGGACGGGGTATCTGACGGCAACGGCTGTATGGCTATGGTTGTTGAGGCTGAGGCACGGTTACCGTAAGGGTCGGTTACGGTGACCCGCAGAGGATACTGACCATTTCCCGCCGAGGACGGTGCTGTTACCACTACGGTGGCGGAATTGGCGTTGGTTAGCTGCAACGGACTGGTGTCGTCGGTCGTCCAGCTATAACGCAAGGTATCACCGTTTGCATCCTGCGCCTGCGCGCTGATGTTTAATGCGCGTCCTGCCATTATTTGAAATCCGTTGGCGGCGTTGTTGATACTGACGTTAGGGGGCCCTTCAACCTGTACGCCGGTATACACACTGGCCTGTTCAGGGCGTGTACCTTCAATATTAGTCACCTGGGAGGTCACACGGATC
>VMHT01108232.1_pt1 | contig 26247 bp, 45 predicted proteins | sample 4693611 | NCBI WGS metagenome assembly VMHT01 (sample SAMN12280063, study PRJNA550983) | marine metagenome | isolation source: seawater sampled from same location over 5 years 0.02-0.2 micron viral filtrate | place: USA: collected off the coast of southern California halfway between the port... ...
AGAGGGCGATTCGTGTCGCCGTTATTGCACACCTTACCACGCTGCTTTGGTTATTCAGTCACGGTCCTAACCCCAAATCCGACTTCGGGACTAATATACTGTGTGATGGTCTACCTATTTAACTTCAGGTATTGGGAAAGTCGCTTTCCAAATTCATAAGCAGATATTGGCAATTGGTTGATTTGTCCTTCAATCATATTACAAAACATACACAAAACTCCTCTTACCTCTCCAGATTCATGGTCATGGTCAATGCACTGTGTCCTTTTAGAGTGTCCTGTCCCAACTTCTAATTCAACATCACAAATTTGACAAGTTTTAATATTTATTAACTCTCGCAATTTTGAAAATGATATTTTGTATTTCCGAGTCCTTTGGACACAATTACCGCAGATAAAATCCTCTTCAGTTAAATTGTATTCAAGAGGGGTTTTTCCATCAGAAACATATGGGCAAATAGAACAATTCTCCCCTACATATTTTAATTTATCAACACACTGCTTACAAAGTTGATATTTATTGTTTTGAATTTTTCTGGATTTTGAACAATGTGTGCATTCAGCGACCTCAAGATGTCTCACAGGATTTTTAACAATTGGAAATGGTGTAAATCTAAAAATGGGTGGGCGATTGATTTGTTTTCTTCTTGATTCTGTATAATCTTCCCATGAATCAAAATCTCTATAACGATAATGGTGCCAACAAGGTCTGCAAAGAATTCTTTTTTGAGAAAACAGATTCCCTGAGTAAAATGCGATATTTCCGTCTGAAGTGGTTTCGCAGGAGGGGTGGTCGCAAGATTTTCCAAAATGGCGGTATTTATCAGAACAATTTTGACAAAAATGATAGGTTGAATTATGAATTTTCATTATTCTTTTACAACTGCGACACTCGCTGGGTGATGAATCTTTGATATTCTTTATCCTTTCCTTGAAAGGAATTGGAGGATAAGGGTTATTTTGGAAAAAGGACACGATTTTTTTATCGGGGTGCCACCTATTTAACTTCCATCCAAAATAATATTGATGCTTTGTTGGGCTCGGCTTTTTATTTTCTGATAACAACTGGGGCAGAATCCAAATGGGAATCCTCTGCCCGCCATCCACGAATTTACTTGTTGGTCTTGGATTATTGCAAAAGCACTGGGATGGACTTGGGGTTTAACTTGTTCTAAACATTCGGCTACTGCTTGTTCCCACTCTTCAACATCTCCGTAAGATAAATTCTCACGATAAGGTTTCAAGCAAGTGGTCATGAGGTTGTCGGCCTCAGACATTTCTGTGTGTGTCATGCCGCAATCCTGACACTGGTTTTGTTCAGAATAATTCCAAGTAGCGAAGGTCATAGTTTTGGAGTGAAAATATTGCAACACTTCGTATTCTGCGGCTTCTCTTAATTGGGTGATACGGTAGGGAATATGTCCGGGACTTCGGTTGGGGTGTGGAGGTAGATTCCTTTCGGATTCATTCATGAATTTTTTCCACCAACGAGCCGTCCAGAGATTGCGATATTTTTCGGGGTCATCCTTGATTTGTTGAATCAAATAATCAGGAATCCAAGGTAGAAAGATGGTCCAATTGATTACTGAAGAGGAATACAATTCGTTAAACTTGAGTTGCATTACTTTAACTGAGGGGGTTTAGGTATATAAATTATTCGTCCAGCATCCACTCTATTTCTTTGACTATTAAATCAAACATGAGAAAGCAAATCCAACAAGGTTGCGATTCACAAGTGCAAACCTGACGATATGAAATCATACTAATCAAATAAAAATCGGGGTAAATGGTTTCGGTGGGTGTAATTGATTATGCGGAATCCATATTTTGCAAACCTCTGATTGAAATCACGAACTATGGGCTTATCATTAGGAGTTGGTGTGAAAGTTAAAACCATTTTTTCATATAGTGCCATACCATGTTTATTATTAACAAACCAAGGAATCTCCATTTTTATTTCGGGGAATTGGTCTAAGATTATATGGAAATAGGGTCTTTCAGGATGTTTAGCATCGTATCCTGTAAAAGCCATAATCTCTTCATCTCTCCCCATCCACTTCTTAAGTCCAAATTGAGTAATCTGCCAAGTTGGTGCGGGTTGTGGTTGCTCTTGGTATAATATTCGGGCTATTTTTGCCAATCTTTTAATATCTTTTGCCGCATTTTCTTTCTGGTCAATTTGAAATCTATCCAAAAAATAATTATTCATGTAGAGAAATTCAATGAAGTCTACCAAAGGGAGGTTTAAGGAAATCTCCTCTTCTGGAGCCCAAGAAATCTTAATGCCATACTCATCTACAAAATGGCTAACCAAATATTGTGGATTAAGTGTCATAATATCTAATGCTTGCGCTTGTTATATGAAGTTAATGGTGGGTCCGCCCAGATTTGAACTGGGGTCTGACGGCCCCCAGCCGCCAAGTATAGGCCAAACTAACCCACGGACCCTGTTAGTTGTCTTCGGTTGGAATAGGAAGGGTTTTATCGGCTTCTCGGCACTCTGCCAAATGTCGCCTCCACACACGCATTTCTGCGTGAATGTCAGACACTACTCTTCCTCCGAAAAATCCTTGAGGCTGGTTTGAGCCTCATCAGTTTTTTCCACCTTTTTGAGTCCTAATTCTACCATGATAGAATCATTGATGTCTAAAAGAGTTTTTACCATACCTTGAAAATATAGGGCGGTAGCGGCCAAAATAATCCATGTGAATGCAAGTGCTGTGGCGGTAATGGCATCCATGTTAATCACTCCTCTGGCTCTGGCTTGGAAACAAGGAAATAACGGCGATAGCGTTGTCCTGTGGGGTCTTTCCTCCACTCACGGTCAAATACCCAACCTCTTTCTTCAAGGTCGGAGATTCTCCGTGGCAATGCCCTAATACGATAAATCGTCTGGGCTTCCATATTGGAAATGGTGTTCGTGCTATCAAAGTGCTTCATCAACATTGTTAGTTGGGTCATATAATTTAATTACGGCTATGACCTATATGAATGTATGGGGCTACGCCCGAGCAATCGCTAATTGCTGGGGTGGGGTAGACTGTGGGACACGACCAATAAAGGGGACTAATTAGCCCCATTGAATTACTGTCCAACGAGGGTTGTCATCAAAAGTAATTTTCCAGCCAAGAGCAAGAAATTTTTCCAAAACTGGCAATCCATTTAATTCGGAATCGGTATCGTCTACTATGACTGTGGCTTTTTGGAACCATGATTCAACTTCTGGAATTTTATACCAGTCAAAGATTAAATCTCTGCCTCCTATGGTGGGGGTTCCATCAACAATGATTAAATCACAATTTTTCTGGATAATGGGTTTAAGGTGGTCATGAGAATACCAACCATTTTCTACTGGAACTAAAATAGATTCTTTTTGCAACCATTTGGGGTCGTGTTCAATGGAAACTACTTTGTGTCCTGCCGAAGTTAATCTTGGAGTTCCTGTGCCTGAACCAAATTCTACAATATCAAGTTGAGGGTCCATATATTCTTGCATCCAGTCAATAACGGCTCTATCCAAGGAATAATCCTGAATAGGTAAATTATCGGGGTGCCAATTATGATGGACTCTCATAAATATGAATTATTAACTTAATATTTAAATCTAATCTCGGTTTATATTCTTCCAATCTGGTGCAGGGGATGTGCAAGCACACAAAAATTTGACTCTTTGTTTGCCTTCATCATCATAGTTTGGGGTTCCAATCATACGCCCTAAATATCCACAGACACAGGGTATTTCTAATCTGGTAATCATACTATCTCCACCGAATTAGCAAAATGGTCTGAACTAACATCGGTGCCAATGCGATACTTAACCAATACCTCATAAGTTCCAGCAGGTAAATCTCCGAACAATTCTACATCATCAGCATCCAAATAAACTGTTCCGTTAGCATAGACATTGTGGACACCATTTTCTGTAAAATCGCTAAGGTCATAATAACTTCCATTTTGATACAAGGTGATTTGAATTTCTATAGATTCGTAGCATGATGAATTATTGGGGCCATCATGTGTTATATTCCATGAAATGGTCAGGTTATCATCAGCGTCTTTGCTTAAAACTAAAGAGTTAGAGGTCAGAGTTAGGTTGCTGCAATCTGCGGGCTCATCTGACTCCGTAATAATTTCTTGATTTAAAGCACTTCTTTCAATAAATTGTTGAGTTCCATTTCCATCAACCCAAATAGCATACCAATAGAAATCATAGTTAGTAATTTCTTCATCAGTAAAATTATCTAATTTCAAAAATCGGGTATCATCAGTGTAGCCTTGAATGTATTGTAGGCCAGTGACATATTTGATAATTTCTTCCTGTGCAACCTCTCCAGCAGGATAGACAATCAATTGCGTAGAAACATTGTATCCTTCTAAATTATTGGTGTCGTAGCCACAATCTAAATCATAAAAGAAGAAAGCCTCGTGGTTTTCAGTAATGTTGAAGTTCCAGTCAAATAAATTTATTTCACAATGTTCTTCGGGTTCTTGGTAATTTACATAGACCCAATCGGACATATCATCAGCAATCTCGCAATCAGAAGCACAGTTTTCGTTTTGGATTAAAATAACTTCGGCTTGCCAATCACCATTAGGAACTTCATTAAAAGTGTGTGAGTAATAATTGCTACTCTCGCTAATTCCTTGTTCATGGTTAATTTCTTCTTCTTCGTTATCATCAACTGGCATCAAGTTTATTTCAATATCCCAAGTGCCACAATCTGTTCCCTCTTGTTGTGCGATGAAAAAGACAACAGATACTGAGTCATCAACTACGCTGGCTTGTAGGTTATCAATTTCTGCTTCACAAGGCACACTATCTTCAATTTCGTCTACAATTTCTGTATTGGTCATATCACAACAGTTTTCTTCTTGACCCGGAATCCACCAACGGAACTCAACTTTCCAATCACCATCTTCTACATCACGCATTAACTCACTATCATCTTGATTGATGTTGAAATAAGTCATACCTATGTCTTGAACATAATAGTTGTTGTTGGCAATAAAGTAATCTTGATAGGCATCATTTTTATACAGGGCTAATTGCATTTCAATTGGTGAGCCGCAATCGTTGTTATCTTGATACTCTACATAAAGGTTTAAGTCATCAGCATTAGCAGTTAGGGTTAATTGGTTAATTACAATGTCGGTATCACAAGTTTCACCCTCTATGCTGACTAAGGCACTGGGGCCACTCCAATGACTCCCATCTAAGTAGTAGTCCACTTGCACTCTGTATTCTCCTTCGGGAACATCATAAACATGGTGGCTTATGCTGTAATCATTATGAAAGTTTTCATACGAAGACCAAATATCATAATCATTTCCTGTTTCATCATTGATAATTTTAATTTCAAAGAATCCTTGTTCCATGTGTCGGTGACACTTGTTCCAATCATTAAAGATAACATTTACTTCTATATCATTGTTAAATCCTTCTCCGTTAGCATCAAAATCACGAATAACTACATTATCCCAACGCCAATCTTCAAAACAATCTGGTGGGCCACCACCGCCTCCATTATTATCATCCCAATGACAAGAACCATCATCGTGTGTGGCATCAGGCATATAATTCATAGCATCGGGGTCTGTGCAACCCCAAATTTCATAATAGTCGTCATCTTCCCAACTATTTTCACTATCTTCATTGTCTAAGAAGAAGTCTAATCCCACACCACCTGTGAGTAATAGCATAATCGGGGCTACAATGACTAAAATTTTTCTGATATTTTGGGCTTTTCTTTCAACAGATGCAATGGCTCGGTCTACAATATCTCCTTCTAAAGTAGTTTCTACGGCTACTTCGGTTTTATTATTGCCTCCATTCAAAACACTGTTGTCAGAAACCTGTTGATTGATGGCTTGAACGGTGCTGATTAATTCTGCGGCTTCTTTTAGTTGCTCTACTAAAGAGGCATCCTTTTTTTCTTCGTTAGAGAGATTGACGATTCCATCATCCATCAAATCTTCTAAAACCGCCTGTTTTGTTCTCCCTGTGGCTTCCGCAATAACCTGAGCCCTTTCTTCCAACTCAAGGTCAATTGTGGTATCCTGTTCCTCATCTGAATTAGACATTATAATTACTTTGATTCTCCCGTTATTTAAGGTTTATTTTTTTTCTCGGGTTTTTGTGGTTCAGGTGGTGGAAATGATAGTCCACAGGCACGACAAGTATAATTTTCCATGTTGATATTACAGATGCGTCTGCATGGCCCAACTTTTTCTGTCATGTGTATTCCTCGGTTATTCGTCTACTTTAATTTATGGTTAAAATTAATTGGAGTATGAAGAATTAGCATATTCCCAATTTATATCATTTTCGTTTTGTTGTTGAATTTCTAAAACTCGTTCCTTATGATATGCCCATTGGTTTTCTCTTTGTTCTTGGTCTACGGGTGGGCAAATCACAGAAATCTTATCATCTTCCCACGACAATTTTAGACAACAGTTTTTACATTCGGTGTAAATCATTTTTTGGGCTTGAGCATCATAACGATAATACATTCCTCTTTCGCAGAAGGGGCAGAGCGCAACGGCTCGGTATCTTAAGATTTCGGAAGTTCCTGTTCGTGTGTCTTTTTCGGCTCCACAATCCAGACACCATGTAATGAAATCAAAATTTTCTATCTCTAAGTGTAGAACATTGGTTCTTTCTAATGGATTATTAGGGTGCTGGGATTTACAAAATTTGGTATCACAACACTCTCCAGAGTATGTCCATGTGGAGGACTCCAAATTAACCCCTCAAAATCCTCATCAATTCATCAATGGGGCGCAAATGGTTTTCATAGATACAATGCGTAATGCGTCCCGGGGTGCTATTCTTTTCTCGTCCACGACTGGTGTTTCCCTTTTGAATCTCAGCAGAAATCTTCTGCATATCTTCTTTAGAGAGGTAGCCCTCAATACGAATATTTTTGGGTTTTTGTAAGTCGCCATTCTCAAAATCAATAGGTGTCATCTTAATGTAATAATCAAACTTGAGATTGCTGGGTTGATAATATAATCCTGAATAGCGTGTGGTTTTAACATCAGTGCGTGTGCGTCCATAGTCAAACTCAAAATCTGCAGAAGCGGTATCGGTGGTGACGAATTCAATCCATTCGTAAGGAATCGGCTGGTCCGTGACTGAAGGGTTATTTTCTACTTTATCCAGATACCAATCAAACATAATTTCTCCCAAAACACCGTGCCAATCAGTGGGTCCGTTGCTTCGCTTATTAGAAATCTTAATTTGGTTAAACTCTTCCTGCATTGATTTGGCACGAACAATAAATCGGGATGCTACAGGGATGTCAAAATGCTTTTCCATGCCTGTTCATAGTGAGCCCACCTATTTAACATTTAGGCTATTCTTCTTCGCAACAAGGTGCAGGACATTTTGGCTCAACATAGAAACTGCCGCTCCAATTTCGGAGCGATTCGTAAATCAAATTACCAAAAATAACTGCAAAAACTCCCAATACAAACCAAAAAGCAAAAGCATCAACACTATTTTCAGGCATCATGGTATCACCTCTAAAGTAGCAATTGATAACTCTTTGGCTTTGGCCTCAATCATAACATCAACATGGTGGCCGTAAAGATTCATGGGGCCATAACACAAATCGGAATGTGCTGGAGATGGCTTGTCGCCACCTTGCTCTAACACACGAGATTCGGAATAGTGAACAACGGGTGTGATGCCTTCAGGCCAAGTGCTAACTGCGAGTGCGAGTGCTTCTGACTCGCTCAAACCGCCTGTGCAGAAACCATGGTGGTGATAGTCAAAGACAATAGGAATGCCTGTGGCATTATACACCGCCATAAGGTCTGACACGGAATACATACGAGCCTTGTCGTCATTCTCTAAAGTGAGTCGGCGGCGGCAATTGGGGTCAAGAAGTGCGAAATTATTGATGAAACGAGCAATGGTAGCATCGTGGTCGTCAGCACCTGACCCAATGTGGATATTGATTTTGTTGTGGTGTGATGGTTCAAAACCCATGAGGTCAAAAATACGGGAGTGCATATTGAGGTCATTGATGGTGCGAACCACTGTGGCTGGGTTGGTAGAGCCTAAAACATTGAAAGGGCCGGGATGGGTGGTCAAACGATGATTATGTGTGCGAGCATATTCGCCTACTTGTGTGAGAAGCGATAATACGGTGTCGGCATTGGGTAATTCAGTAGGGTCATAGCCTAACTCTTCGTGGCTCATAAAAGGAAACATCTCGGAAGAGAGTCGCATAAAACGAATGGAGCGTTGCTCATTCCAGCGTAAGATGGTGAGCAAATCTGTGAGATTATGCTCAATCTTTTGCGCCACTATGTCAATATCAAAAGTGCGGCGAATGCAAGTGCGATTGGTATAAATCTTGGTCTTGGGTTTGCCGCCCAAACATTTGTGGCAAGCACCACAACGATTGCCTGTTTCAGAGTAGGTGCGGTCGCAACTACCGCCAAGTGTTTGATTGATACAAGCATAGCCTACTCGGTGGGTTCGCATACCAAATCATAGTAGGGCTACCTATATTAAGTTTTAAGTAAGGTTGTTATTTGGTTGGTGTAATTGATAATAAATTCAGTTCTGGGGGGTTCAATGACTGGTAATGCGAATCGGTATCCTCCGTGAATAAACTCTGCCTTTTTCTTCCATCTATCCTCATACAATGTTTGTCCACCACTGAATTTTATCTCCCAACTTTCTTTTAAGGCTTCTTTAGAATCAACGGGTTCAACTGTTTTGCCTCGGTTATATACGGCTTCGGTCAAAGCCTTTATGTCCCTCATATTAACATAGCCTTCTTTATTTGGGTGCCAAAAATATTGTTCGCTGCCATCATCATCTTTGTGTGGTGCGAGAGAATATCCCTTATTGTAGGTTTCAGGATTTAGACCTCCAGACCAATATTGGGATTCATCGCTGGTGGCATTTTGGCTATTGAAAAACTCATTAATAATACCTCCAACATTTAATCCATTAATTTTGTTATCCTTATCAAACCAATAAACCATAATATCGTTAGTTGGGAATTTATCGGGGGTGATTAGAATCCATTTGTTTGCCAAAACATAAACTGCGCCTATTTGTGAGGCATAGGATTCCCATTTTTTCTTTTTGTTGTTTGAGTGTCCAAGACGGTTAAGGTAATATTTGTATGACACTAAGCCGTTATTACTCCACAAATATCCATTAGGTAGGAATCTTTTTCTTCCATAACCATTAGCCTGAATTTGGTTAAGAAGTTGTCCTAATCTGTAATCAGAAAGGGGAATCTCATTGATGGGAAATCTGACCCATGCTTTATTAGAACGAGAGTTTTTCTCAAGCAAAGAATTATTAATTTTATTCATGGCTAACTGATAATCGGTCCATGAATACATGGTTTTAATGTCTGTGTCTTCCTACTTAAAGTTGCCGAAAAAACACTACCCTAAATCACTAATGACTTCAAGACCTTTTTGGAACCACTTTTTGCATAAGTATTTGACTTCAAGACCCATGTGCGTAATTGGGGTCAGAATTAGGGTTTGTGCTTAATGTGCCTATTTTGTGCCTAAATATCCAGCAATCGGGGTAGATTGACAACATAATTGATGAGTGCTATCCCGGGTATTCTAAACTCCAGAGATAGATTAAAATTTAACCATGTTGTTTCTTCATCAGATTGAACGAAGAAAGCACCTTTGTCTTCAGTATTAAAGGAGGCCGTGTTAATGATGCTGGAATTTGGTGTGGCATATTGGGTATCAACCAATAATTCTGTTTTATCATCAGGATTATCAAGGTTATTGTTGCTAAGGTCGTAGATGTGCAACTTTTCGGTTCTATCGTTGTAAGGAAGGTGCGCCTCTTCTTCTCCCACTTCGGCCATTGGTTTATCGGATTGAAATCTCATGATGGCGAAGGGAGTGGTAATAAATTTCATCAACTCCATGATGCTATCGGTAGATACAGAAGTAATGGATGTCGGGGAGTCCATCAAAGTTCCGAAGGAGTTCCGTAATGACAGTTGAAAATTGTCTATGGTGATGGCGGCCCATGTGTGTGGGAAGTCTCCTCGGTAATCACTCCACTCAAAATTTTCCATCGCTTCAGTCATGGCTTCTTCAATAATATCTCCTTCTTCATCTAAATAATCATCCATATCTGGGCCAACGCCTGTGTAATCTGAAAACTCACTGCTATCAAAATAAAAATCACCAATATATCTTCCTTCCAACTTGGATTTCAATTCATAGTGGGAATCCACAACTACTGTTTCCAGAAATTCAAGTAACCAATTAAACATATCATAAAAGTCAATTTTGGTGGGTCTTGTGGGGCTGGCTTTTCTTCGGTCAAGAATTTCGTCCCTGATAGACTCGTTCCATTTAACTGCTTTATCTTCCTCATTTTTGATGTCATACATGGGTGCGTAGGTAGAAATTTGGGACATATTGTAGGCTTGCATTAGAGATTTACCGATGACTATTTCTCGTTTGGTAGCATCGTAGAAATGTTTAAATTTTGCGTTGGTGACTTCATAAAGTTGAATTACAGTTTGTGCAAGTATTTCGGTTCCATCTTTTTGGTTTTCCCTTCTCTTCCCATCTCTAATTTGTTGGAGTAAAGCAGAAATTAGTTTATCATCCTTCCATTGATATGTGGGCATCCGTTGTGTGGGTAGCAGGAATTCTGGAGCAGTGGGTCGTGGAGATTGGGCGATTTGGTAAATCCTTTCTTCCTCATAAGGAAAATAAAATCTTGAACTATTAAAATAATCGCTGTGGCGGTAATAAGCATCTGAAAATTCTACAAGTTGAGTAATGGTGGTGGTTTCCATCCATTGCATTATGCCATCCATAAATAGTCGGGAGAATCCGAAATAATTATAGAGTGTCATGTCCTCATACTTTTCAAAATTATCCACATCCATGTCAATGCTGAATTGCATGGTGCGGTCTGAACTCATGATTGATAGTTATCTTCCCCGCTACATAAGTGTTTCGGGAGCATAGATTTGCTTGGTGCAAATAAGTTTGCCAATAGGAATGTTCTTTTCAATAATTTCTGGGTTTAGGCGGAAAACGCTGATTCCATTAACTTCACGAACTAAAACAATATTTCTTCGGAGATAGCCAGAACATCTGAATGCCTGATGTGGTGTTCCAGTGGTTATCATTTTTTTCTCATTCGGCCACTTGGCTACTAACTCATAAGTAGATAATTCTCCGTAGGTCTTTAAGAGTTTGAGTAGTGAGAAATCTCGCATAGCATTTCTTTTTTTCTTGGAAACAGATTGGGAGCAATCATGGCTACAGAAAATCCGATTACCGTTGGACAATGATGGTTTGAGTTGAATTTTTTGGTGGCAATTTTCGCATTGTGCTTCAATAGGGGGTTTTCTCCAATGACCGTTATGATTTTTACATCCTGAATTAGCAGACACCTGATAGTCAGGATATGCCTCTGGATTTTGAAAATAAATCCAACAATAATGGGTGCAGAAATCTAAAAAATATGAATTTTCGGTAGTGGCGGTGGTGTATTTTCTACCGCATTGACAAGTATGGATTTTGGATGCTGACATCAATCACACCTCAATTTATTAAAAACTACTTTGGCAACTGTATCGGGGAGATTTGGATTAAGGGTGTATTCACGATAATTATCTTTTGATGTTCTTTGAAACACAATTCCTCGGGCTACATAAACTTTTAAGACCGCTGCAATAGAGCGAGAGGTCAGCATTTGATTAGAATTAGACCATAAACTTTGGAGGCTATCTGATGTTTGCCAACCATGAAATTCCAATAATTTTAGGATTTGAAAATCTCTCAGTCCATTTTTCTTTTTTCTAACTGCGAGTGAACATTTTCGGCTACAGAAAAGTCTATTGCCGTGTTTTTCGTGGTCTTTTAATACTACATCGGTTGCACACCAATCGCAAGGAATTTTTAGGTGAGGGCGCATCCAGATATTCTTGTGGTGCTTGGAATCTGAAACTCTAACTAATGGGTGAGCCTTTGGATTTTTATTATAGTGATAGCAATAATGGCTACAAAATTGAGTGTGGTATCGGTTATGGCCGATTAAATGTTCAATAGAACGCCCACAATTGCACTGCATTAAATTCATTGAAAGTCCTCACAAGGGGTCTTTGAAAGCAAAGGCTTTCATTTGACGATTTTGAATATTGTAGACAGAGAGGTATCCCATTTTGGGCTTGTATCCTAACATTTGCATGAAATCGGTTTCGCCTTGAAAAGTAGAGGAAACAATAAGTGGGATGCCACGATACATTTCCATTTGGTGGGCATGGGTGTGTCCTGTGACGAAAATATCTGGGGCTTCGGTGATAACCATTTGGTCTTCTTCTTCGGGACTCAAAGCGTTTCGTTCACCCCACATAGGAGCAAGGTGTCTTTTCCTGAGCATTTCTTTCATGGCTTCTGCTGGTCGCTCGTAAGTGACATGAGCCATACGAGGCACCATATCGTCAATACCTTTACCGTGATAAGACAATACTTCTATACCAGATAAATTAACTCTGGCTGGATTTCCAACATGAACTGCAGAATTGAACCTTTGTTGAATTAAAGGTTCTAATTGAGGTTGTGGTTCTGCGGGCCTAACTGCGTCGTGATTTCCGGGCAAAATAATGGGTGTGATGTGTTCTGGTAATTCATCAAGTTTTCTGGCACAGAATTCATATTGGTCATAAACGCATTCCATAGTGATATTTCTTTCGTGACCCGGATACACACCGACACCATCTACTACATCTCCTGATAGAACCAAATATTTGATATTGTTGGCGACATGATGTTGAGAGTTTAACCACTCTACCATATCATCCCATTCTTTTTCCAAGAATTTTGTGCTTCCCATATGAATATCTGATGCGAATGCAATAGATACGGGGTCAAAATCTAAACCTCCACGATTTTGATTGTTGGGTAGAATTTCTGGGAATTGAACACGGTCGGTCCAAAACATTCTGCCGTCATCTGAAAATTTACCTGTGACTCCGATAACATCATCCAACAACAAAGTTGCTACGGCAGGGTCTTCCTTTCTAATGAAAACCGTAATTCTGCCTGTTTTATCTTCCAACTCAACCAACCTTCCTCCTGACTTGGTGCGAGAAATATCGCACACAATTCCTATGATATTGCAGGTGCGGTGCTTGAAGGTCATTTTCTGCCTGTTAAGGTCAGAAATATTCATGGTTTCACGGAAACCCAAATGTTGTCTGATGATACGGCGTAATTCATCATATCGGTTGGAAAAGAGATTTACCATATCTTCAATTTTTCCTGTTTGTTCTGTTTGTCCGACTCTAACGCCGGGGTCAATCATATCAGGATAATCCCGTGCTAATTCAAACCAAGCAGAGTTGATAGAATTCTGAGCCATGCTTGGCATTAGGGTTGCTACCTATTTAAGTTATTAGAACTTAGTTTGAGGCTGATGAACTACGGTAGGTTTGTCCTCCGATAGTCATGCGAGTCACTCGGTCTGTAGAAATCATACGGTATTGATTCTTACCAAGGTCAAAGACGGTCTTCAAACTTCTGTCGGCTGGGTCGTATTTCATACCTACGCCAGTGACTCTACCTCGGTAGACTCCTGAACGAGCCGTCATGTTGCGAAGTGAACCATCACGCTTTTCAAACTGGATGCTGAAAATCTTTCCACCGTTGTTAGCAAGCAAATTCAATACTTGTTGTTCGGGGAGAAATTCTCTACCTGATGTGGAAGGTGGTGCTGGTGCATGGAATGAACGAGTTTTTGGGTCGTAGTGGGTGTGGTTTGAACCTTCTCCTCCAAATACCTTAGTTTGCTTGGCATATTGTGAGATATACCAATAACTTGCTGATGTGAGGGCTGCAGTTGCGAGTCCACCCCAGACCATGTTTCTGGTATTCTTTTCTTGCCACGCATTTTTAGCGAATTGAAAAACAATTGGTAATCCTGCGATGGTTCCGATAGCGGTTCCGACCATTAGCACTCTTTGGTTCATGCACTTAGTTAAGTGCTACAACTACTTAAGTTTGTCGTATCAGCCCAGAATCTCATCAAGATTTTCGGTGAGCATATCGGCTGCTGTATCAGAGTCATCAACCGATTTTGTGCCTGTGATAACACACTTGCCACTACTGAAAATCAAACAAACCGCAGATGGGTTGTCAAGACGGTAAATCAAACCGGGGAATTGCTCTGGCTCATACTCGGTTTTCTCAAACGGTAATTGCAGAATCAAAGTGTTGAGGTCTACTTGAGAACCGTAGTCGGTAGTAATGACCAGATTGGAAATCTCAATCATATCTGAATCAAATGGATTTTCTTCGGTCAAGAATCCTTCTTGGGTCAAACGCTCATGCAGTTGGCGGAATGCTGATTCCACATCATCTGCGGACTTTGCTCCTGTGGCAACAACCTTTCCGCTTCGGAATAGTAGTAGACAAACCTTGGGGTTTTCTATCCGATACACCATTCCGGGGAACTGTTCTTGCTCATATTCTACATTCAAAGTGTCTGCTACATCATTAACATCAAGTGATGTGCAATATCTTGTGCTGGCTACCATATTTACGATTTCACGGGTCATATTTTTTCTCCCTCAAATACTCAACCTATGTTTTACCTATTTAAGTATTCAGAGGATTTGCCTTTCCACAGGCGGTGCAAGAGGCTAAGACATCGGCGTAAATGGCTCCACATGAGCATCGTAATTGGCGATTAATTCTAAGCACCATATCTTGTAATTCATCTTCTAATGCCTCGGTGGGCAGAGGTTCTCTCTTCCACGATTTATCTGGTTTTTTGTGCCTTGGGGATTCCCCACGGACAATTCTCTTATCTGGGCGTTGTTTTCGCTTACTCATTATTTCACCTAATCAAACTAAGGAGGCAAGGTTGGGTTCTTGGAAACGGTTAATCAATCTCCAGATGCGGGTCATTCCCAGAGTGGCGGCAACAATTTCTTGAATTTTAGGGCTGATATATTCAGGGTCTAATTCATGGTTTAGAGTTTCTATATGGAGTTGGATTTCTGCGGCGCAATTGGAAATAGATGCGGCTAATTGAGGGATATTAAGTGCCTCTCCTTCGGGAAAATGCGATTGAATGATTTTTTCCACTACTGGAAGAATTGTGAAGTTTTCCTCATCATGTTCCATGACCAGATAACTAAGAAGGATTTCCTCTTGATTGGAAGACACATACTCACCTTGTATTTTTGACTATTTGAGTTTTGGGTAGAGGTGGCACAGAAGAAGGGACGAGAAAGTTTTTACTGAAACCGGACTAAAAAGAGAAGTGAGGAAGAGGGCTCAATTCGGTCTTTTACCTCTGAATATAGGTTGGGGGCAGGACCTATTTAAGATTCAGTATCTACCATGCGTGGAGAAATTATGTTCCAATTGATAAGGTAAAAATTTTCAGGTTCAAAGGGGTATCCTACTTGGTAAGGAGTGTTTCCATCCCGATTGAAAATGGGTTGTAATACTTCGTGGTGCAAACGATAATTTTTGAGTCCATCAGGCTCTTGCCTTTGGAGAGTTTTTCCCTCCATCAAAATTAACGGATTTAACTCTTGATACTTTTTGATTCTACCGTGTCGGTCTACCCTTCTTTTTTGAGAAGCGGTGAGATTGAAATTATTTCGGGTTATCATGCCGGTGACATATTGGGTTTCCGTGGCATCATCATACAATGGTATTTGTGGTCTGATGGCTGCAACTTGTGTTTGTGGGTTAATAAAGTCAGTTCCTACGCTATTGGTGCGAGTCCATATTTCCCAAGTCCCTATGGTTTCTCCTAATTTTCTCCACATTAATAAAATTTTATAATCTGATGAGATAAGTGGACGCTTTGACTTTTTACTTTTCTCCGGAGATTGGTAAGAATTTGATAGTGTTCCAAGTTCTCCCTTGAGGGCATCCCAATCCTTCTGATTGAGTTGGAAAAAGGTCATTACCACCATTTTTTCACCTACTGTCTAAATAATCTGGGTGCTAAATTAACGAAGTTAATCAAAAATCCGAATTCGTCACCAATGGAGCCTCTTCCTGCCCATGGGCTGGTGTGAACTGGATTTTGAGGGGTGCCTTGAAAAATCGGTAATGCGCCTTCAGAATTAAATTTAACATCGGCAGAAAATGTTTTGTAATTTCTGTTGGAATTGCTACCTTGGTGGTTTGTCAATCCCGATTCAAATTCCTGTGGTGTAAATTCTGGTGGTTGTTCCGTAGCCATATCAGTTAAATTCTTAAAGGACATTTTGATACTATCTTCCCAATTTTCTAATTGATTAACTCTTCCATTGATACGCTGGCCCGAAGAGGGGTTTTTTCCAGTAATATAACTGTTTGCTAAGGATTGAGAATATCCGAGGGGCAACTTAAATTCAATAGTTTGTCCATCCATAAAAGAGGTAATATTCTGGAGTGTTTTCTTTTCTTGTTTTATTTCTGCTCCCCAAAATTGTAATGCTACTGAGTTGTATTTTAGTTCTCTGCCCTTGGGTGTCGGGGTATTTGCCCATGTGGAAAATGTCGGGAATGTGGTTCCGAGGTTAAAATTCCACTGTTTAAATTTTGGATAGCCCGCCGAGCCTAATATTCTGCTTCCTTGTCCACCCATAGAGAAATCAAATCCTTGGGGTGCGGCCCAATCAATTGTAGATTGTGAGAGGCTTCTGCGGAATAGTTGCGCTCCAGTCCATGTTTCTAATACGCCCTCATAATCTACTTCATTATTATTAAATTTAGTAACTTTGACGGGAATTCCGGGGACTAATGGGTTATATTCCTTTCCTGTGGAATCGGTGACTTTCTTGGCACTACGATGGAAGAACCACCAAGTTCCTGCGCCTTGCGACCACTGACGGTCATAACGAATTATATTATCTTTGGTATATCGGTTTGGGTCCCAGCGACCTGTTCCTTTGTCTGGGTCACGAAGAACTGCAGTTTCGGAGTTTGGTTTAGGAACCCAAAACATAACAATTTGATTATCCAAAATGTAGATTTTAGGTTTGAAATTACCGACATTGTATCCGTCTAAGAAGTTGATAACTACTGGGTCATCATCCACTGCAGCATCATCATCGTCATCTTGAGCCATATCATTGACATCTGACTGACCCCATTTACTTCCTAAAAGATACCAAGGGTAGTTTTGGAGGAATTGGCTTACCTCAGTATTAGGAATAATTATTCCTGCACTTCCTCGGGGTGATTTGAGTTGGGTTATAGCAACCATACATTTAATGGTTGTTGCTTGTTATTTAAGTTTTAAGTTGAGGAGAGGGTCTAACGCACAATTTCTGAGATACAGTTAATAAATTAATACTAATCCGTATTTCTTTATTATTAGATATTTTTAATTCTTTTTCAAAAAACTTCGTCCTACAGATTCTCCGCTGGAAATATCTACCCATTGAAGTGCAAAACTTATGCAATTGCTTCGGTGAGTCATCATGGTGCAACCACAATTTCCCCCTACTACAATTACTGAACGCTTCGTCCCACCTCCTCGTAAGTTAGTGTTTCTGGGATTACCTATTTAACATCAACCGTAGGCAGGGTCAAACTCATCTGGTGGGGCATCGGCTGAAGCAATAGTTAATTGATTAGTAAAGAACTGGTGTGTGAAATCAAAACAAAAACGATAAAGAACATCTTCATTAATCTCTTTGAGGTCTTTCTTAATCCAATCTGCTAATTCCTTAACAATGGTATGTAATATTTTTACCAGTGATTCTTCATCCATAACCACATTCATTTGGAGATTATCGTGTATGATTTTTTGAACTTCGGGCTTTAACTCACCCTCATAGGTATCCTCCGTTTGTTTGTAAGCGACAAACAAATGCTTTTGGAGTTTTTGTAATTGTCGCTCAACCATTGACTCAGGAAGGTCGTCCATAATCAGTATGAATTAACTTACTATATTAATCTTCACCATTGGATGCGAACCAAACAACTTTGGCTCTTTCCAGTGGCAGGATTTTTTGCCATGGCTTGTAGTGTGCCTTTTCTTTTGGCTACTTCCCAAACACGATATGTTAATTCTGCATCTTTAGCACAATAGAGAATCACATCCTCATAATTTCCCTTAGCCCATTCTTCAGGGGCGAATTGCGCTTCCATTAATTTTGACACTTTATCCCCTAATACTGATTTTACCAAATTTTGGAGTGAAAACCTGAGTCCATGTGTTGCTTCTTCTAACCATACTTGTAAATCTAAATGTTTTTCCTCAACGATAAATGAGTTGATAATATCTCTAACACCGCATCCTCCATCTTCAATAGATTTGCAAATAATTGGTAAATCAAACTTAGCCCCATTTTTAGTCATCAGCAAATAATCATTATTAAACCATTCAGCCAAATCCTCTCTCAAGGTTTGAAATGACTCTACCCGATATTCCTTTCTTATATCTTCAGGAATTTCTGCTAAGTCCGCATAATTGTATTCGTTATGCTTATCTAAACTCGCATCCCAAATGCTAACACAAGAAACCTGCCATCCTTGAGGGTTAGAAAAATCCAAACCCTCTGAATCCATGTCCAAATTCTTGGTTTCAATATCTAAGGCGATAACATTCATCTGTCATCACCTGAACCTTGGAGGACTCCTCTGGATTTACGGTCTTGTAATTTCTGGGTATTGATGGTAGCAATTTCTTCCAATGTCATTCCAATTTCAGAAGCCAGATTTGACAAATACCAAAGAACATCTCCTAATTCTGATGCTAAGGCATTTTCAAAGTTGCCTGATTCATCGCCATCACGAATCAATTTCTTAACTTTTTCTGCTACTTCTCCTGATTCTCCCGCTAATCCTAATGCAGTATAAACTAAACCGTATTCGGCGGGGTAAATGGCAGTTGAACGAGCCAATTCTTGATATTCATTGAATTTCAAAACTATGCCTCCTCATGGTGATGGTGATGTTGGTGAACAATTGATTGGTCCAAAAAGACGGCTCCTAATATCATAGTGATGGCTCCAAATGCTGCAAATGAGGCAGTGATATATGCTTCTTCATACAGGGCTAAACCCACTTCTACAAAATGTAAAAGTCCGTGGGCTGCCAATGAAACTTCAAGGAGCCTTAGAAAAGCCCTTTTGAATTTCATCTAAATCACGCTACTGCATCAGGTGTGTCTACACCAGCATCCACATCTGCTTCTTCAACAGGTGGGGCTGCTTGTAGCAAGGCTACATTCTTGAGGTTGATACTGTATGTGCCTTCTGCGGTTTGCAACAAAATTTTGGCTCTCTTGCTGGTTGTGGATTGAACTAATCCTGTGAGGGTTGCTCCTTCTCTAACTTCAAATGATACGAGGTCGCCAACATTGACATCTTCGGAAACATCTTTTTCGTTAATCAAATCTCGGATTGCCTTAGCAAGTTCCTTTAGGTCTTCTACTTCAAGTGCGCTTATTTGTTCTACAATTTCTATAAATTCTTCAGTCATATTCATTCCTCCAATAATTCTTTTGGTATTCCGAATCCTCGGATGGTAATTGGTCCATCGTTGTATTCTACTTCAACAATTGTGCTATCACCCATATAAGATTTAACTAAATCTACGGCTGAACTAATCAATGTTTCTCCCAGAGGAGATTCAGGGTTGGCTAATTGAAGTGCGCTCAAAATTACTTGATATTCTTCGGTGGTTGGGTTATCCATAGTGGTGAGTAGATACACCACCTATTTAACTTCACACTTCCATTTCATAGAGAAATTCCATTTCGGGGTAAGAGTCTTCGCTGGTATCCCATGTTCTCATATTGGCCTTATCTTTAGATAATTTGACTTCTAATTCTGATGCTTTTTTTGGAATCACTACTTCAGGCTCAGGTTCTGGTAAATTAAGGGCGCAATTCATTACGGGAACTACTACTAATCTATGGTCGCAAGTTCCGAAACTTTGGTCTGCCCAAGCAACGAATCTGCGTAAAGGAACAAATATTGGTGAGGTAAATTTACCTATAAATCTTCTGATATTCATAATTATCACTTAAAAATTATATTTTCTTTTACAATTTGCAGGGCTGTGGCTTTTTGCTCTGCCGTAGCCACGCTTTCAAAAACCTTAGTTTTATCTGGCAAAATTAAAACATTCACAAGAACCAATAGACCGCCCCCGCTAATGCTGAAATAACTACAATTGTAAAAATGATTATTTTTTTGTTAAATTTAGATTTGGATTTGGGCATATCATTATACCAATCTTCTACGGTTTCAAGACCGTTGGTGAGGTCTGCAACAACACGGTTATTTTGTTGAATGCTTCGCTGATATTGAATCTGTTCGTATGACCATCCATGAGCCATTAATTGCTCATCAGTCCATGCGCTAACATCCAATCACATCACCTGTGCTTCGTAATCGCCTGTATCTCTATTGAAATGATAGAGAGTCAAGCCAATTCCCCATGCTGGTGTTTCAAACCAAACTTTAAGGAATGCCGTGAGGACTGGTGTTAAACCAGTGACATACAAATTAATGAATTGAATATCTTTCTCCACTGCCATGCGAAGGAAATCAAGAGCGACTCTTTCATGTGCGGTAAAATCAAGTGGGTTTTCAATCTGACTATCAAAGATATATCCTTCTACTTGAGGAATCTCGTGTCTACCCGGTCCGCACAAGCCTACGCTGATTTCTGGAAGTGTCATATTAAGAGGGGTATATTTTTACCTATTTAAAAGTTTGCTATTTCTGTCACATTAAGCACATTAAAAGTCAATATCATAAGAATATTTTTCCGTATGTTGGGTGCAACAGTAAGATATTAAGTCCTGCCAATATTCATCGCTAACTTCGGAAGGTTTATTTTCCATGGCGGGGAATTGGGTGCTAACTTGTAATTTCTGAAACCAATAATTTCTGTCGTCTTTAGTATTAGCACCTTCAATTTTGGTGTGGTGTGTTCCTGCGGTTTGTATCGTTCCCAGACATCCAGTGTTGGCTACATATTTTCCTAAACCAATTTGAGCCAAATCATTAAAGAAGATAGAGTCTTCCCAACAGAGCCAAGATTCATTAAATCCTCCAATTTGTTCAAAAGCAGTTCTGCGGACTATTGAAGCACTGGGATAAAGAGGAATCGGAATGGTGTAGTATTTCCAATCTTCGGGTCGGAAACGAGAGTATGATTTATGGTCGCCACAAAGAATTTTTCCCATGATTTCTTTGTTGGTCATCTGGCTCACTAATGGTGTAGGGATGATGTAGTCGCCGTAAAAACAAACATAATTTTCGTCTGCAAATTCAATCTCTTCATCTATGTCCTCTAAGTGGTTGAGCAACCATTTATCATCTCCGTCTAAGAATGCTATAAATGATGATTTCCCTGCGGCTACACCTTCGTTTCGGGCTTGTGATACCCCTTTTCCTGATTGCACTAAATAATTGTGTCCTCTGGATAAAACCATATTTTTGGTGTCATCATTAGAGGATTGTTGTGATTCTACCACATAGATAGTAAATTCTTGATAAGTTTGATTTTCAATGGAGGTTAAACATTCCTGAAGTTGTTCTAATGAAATGTTGTGGATAGGAATAACCACATCAAAGTGAACCATATTAGGACTGAGCACAATGTTCTATTTAACACTACTCTTTTTGGGGTGTTTCTTTTGGATAGCAGATAAGTCCACACAACTCCACATTTGAAAGGATTTTGCTTTAGTGTCTGCGACCCAACGAATCCGTTGAGTTTTTGATTCTGCGGTCATATAGATGTAGCGAGTGTGTTCTACCATTTTGGTAATTACCGATTCTTTTCCATCAAAAATGGTGGTTAGGGCTACATCCTTAAACTCACTCATTTCATCTTTCTTTGTGGATTTGACCCATCTTTTTTGGGTGCATCCAGTCATCATCTTTTTCATAGCGGTGGGAGCAACCTTATCTCCAATTTTGTAAGATTTCATGATTTTTCCTCCTGCATGGTTCTAATGACGAAATCTGCATAAACTTCGGTGAGTTGTTTATTTCTCCAAAGCACCCAAGAAACAAAAAATATGTTGGCGGCCATGTGTCCCAGAATCAGAGTCCACAAAATAATTTCAATCATTTTTCTCTACCTCAGATTTCTTGTCATATTTGGTCCAATCAATGTTTGGGTGTGAACAACGGGCGCAAGGATAACCTTTGTGTTCGTGGCTATATTTGCGACAATCTACATAACCTTCTTTTCCGCATAGAGGACAGGCCACAATATCCAAATCATTTAGCCTCAAAGAATCATCTCCTTGATTTACGGTTGCCTTTCTTTCGCTCCATGTCTTTTCTGCGTCCCCACCATATTTTAGGTAGATAATTGGGCAATTCATGGAATCTTTCGGCAATCTGTGGTGCATATTTCACAATATCTGCTTGAGCACTGACATCTTCTGGGTGTCGCATAATGTGGTGGAGTTTCCTTTGCATAACGGTGGGTGTAATTTCCCACAAGGTAATTGTTCCGCTCTCTTCCAATTTTTGAGTTCGGGTCTTTCCTGAATAGGTGTGATTTCTTAGAAACGCTAAACTATCTGTCATGATGCTCACTTCATGGTCTACCTATTTAACCTAAGAGTTGGTAATAATGGCATGGCACTCTAAACAACACAATTCGCCAGATACCAATTCAACAAATTGGATGCTTCCGCATTCGCATTCTTCGTTAGCACTCATTTTCATCTTTCCATTGCTTCCCACACTCCAAACACATATAGTGTTCAGTTGCTGAAAGAATGTAGATGCGTTCAGAGCCACATACGCAGGTCACGGGTTCAGGTTTGTATTCCACACCATAAAGAAAATCTGATTTATTCATAATTATCCCTCACAACAATTTACAGTCCTTGATTACTGTGTCTACTTTTTTATTGGACATGGGGCCAATTCCAAAAACTGTGAAACTACCAGATTCAACTTGAGTGCGTCCTGCATCAAAAACTCCATGACAAGGAATCCATGGGTCATGTAGGCACTCCTCATATTTGTGGTTCATATCTTCGGAGTTAGCACATTTAAGCACAACGATAGCACCACCCAATTTTTTCCACTCTTGAAATCTCTCAATAGAGGCATTCTGTTGTGCTAAACCCATCATACAATGTGCTACTTGTGCTGCAATTTTGCCTTTGCTCATGCCTAAATCATGATTAACCACAAATGCAATTTTCATGGATTAACCACCGTTGGATAGCACATTAAGCAGATTCCATCACGGGTTAAACTGCTTTTTGGATAATGAACCTTGCACAAAGAGCAAGGGGTTTGACGATGAGGGCTCAATTTTTCGGTCATTCTGTTTCCTCCATAGGTTCTTCTGGATTGGTGTCAGAGTTCAGTGAACTGCCTTCCAACAATTTTAGGTCTAATTTGAGTTCCATCAAAGTTCCCCACACATGAGAAATACCATTCATATTTTGTTGATTTTTAGCATTGATTTCTCGGAGGCTAATTTGATTGAATATGAACGATATTAGCATCAAGGCTAAAATACCAAGTCCTATCAAAGATGCAGAGTCCATAATTATTCCTCTTCTTTTGCTTCTCTTGCACAATGCTTACAATGGTGCTTTCCCTCAAATTGAGGGTTGTGAGCCAACGGCTTTTTACACTTCATAGGATAGACCTCTTTTGAGTTATCTGACATCCATTGCCATTCGGGTTTCACTCTTCTTCACCTACAGATTCGCCAATCTCAATTCCTGCTAACTTGTGTTCACAGGTTTCTTGAGCGCAACAATCCTGTTCTGGTTGAGCCACAAATGGATTATCTACAATTTCATTAGGGTCAATGCCGTCACGAGCCATCTGTTGTTTGGCTTTGCGAATTTTGGTATGAACTTTAGTGTGATAAGCCCTTTCTCGGTCCATTTGGATTTTATCCCTGCGATTTAGAGGCTTAGTCATCCTAAGTGGGTTTGCCTCAATAGCAATCCAAAGTGCGCCATTATCTGTGCAACGCTCACGCTTTACGACTTCCATAGGTTTTTGTTTTGCATCATAAGTGGTGCAAGAACGACATAGGCCGGGGTGCCGATAAATGTGTGTGTCTTGGCAATCTTCAGTAAAACACTTGTAAAATCTGCTCATAATTATTCCTCCTTATGTTCACAAGTTTCTTGGGCGCAACAATCATCTTTAGGTGCTTGATTTTGCATCATTTCACCCATAGGAGTTCCTACTTCGGGGTTGGCCTCAAGCAATTCGTTGAGTGTCATTCTCATGTGAATGAGATGGTCAATACACGAAAGCATATCTGCAATAATTAAATTGGCTTTTACTTCTACGGGCAATTCTTCAAACGGGGGCATATTATTTTCTTCACTCATTTTCTTCACTCTCCTGTGCTTTCAGAAATTCTTTCTGAAATTTGTTTAGGTTCATTTCGGTGTGAACCTCTACACCATATCCTTCATCTTCGCCAATAGAGATTAGCGCATTGTCGTCTTTAAGTCCAAGCACGAAGTCAAAAACAACATTTGGTAGAAGTTGTTCTTTTTCTACAATGATGGACTCAAAAAGCATATATTTGGACTCTTCATAAAGAATGCCCTTGAAGGTATCTCCTTCGGAATGCACAAAAATTCCATTGTCGGTATCTGTGCAGTTGTATTGTTTGGTTTTGAAATAGGACATAACATCCTCCCAACTGGTTTCATTTGATTCTGAAAGTGCCAATGCAATTACTTCGCTCATAATATTCAACTCCTTGTATAACCTATTTAAGATTCTGCCTCACCAGAATTTTCGGTATCGTCTTGTGGTTCATCAATGGTGGTAATTTTAGTAATTTCTGCTTGAGGTATCCTCAACATTGTGCGTTGTCCTACTCCTATACGCACAGCACGAATGATATTCTTTTTAATGTAGTTCCTGATTGTAGATGGGCTGACTCTCAAAAGTTGTGCCACCTCATTAACGGTGTAAAATTGCTTTTCTGCTTCGGTCATGTTATCCAACCCAAATTAGAGTAATGGGGCTACCTATTTAAGATTAAACAAAATAAAGCAAATGGAGCAACTAACACAACTGGCGCAACTAAGACAAATTGGGGATATACCATTGTCCAGTAGTATTTCGGGAAATCATTCCTTCTCTCCACAAAAGTGTAAGCACTTGTTTGACTTTCTTTCTGCCTGTAGCATTATTATAGCCTACAAGCAGATTTCCTTGCTCATCACGCTTAGTGACAATGGCATTGACAGATTGTGGTCCTTGTGCTAATGATTCGTAAATTTTTCGGTGGAAGGATGTTTCCAGAATTTTTCCTGTATTAGTGATATGGATGAACTTATTGCCGATTTTTCTGACCTTGTTTTTGGCTTGAAGATAGATAATGATTTCATCTCTCATCTGGCGGTGTGTGCCGTTTCTCTTGATTTTAACGAGAATATCTGTTTTGGTAAGTCCAGATGGATTTGATTTGAGTGCCGATATGATTTCTGACATCATGCGTGAATATACGCTTCTTTCTTCCGTCCCGAATTTTGGTTGCACAATTTGGTCTGCTAAGGTATTCATACGATAGTCGGTATCAACTTGTGCCAAAGCCGCATTCAGTTCTGCTTCCGTAATTTCTTGTGCTTCTGCATCCTGCACAGGCAGACCTTGTGCTATACGGTTTTGTAAAACTGCGACTTCTGCTAACTTTCGCTTCAAAAATGCCTCTTTTTCTGCTTGTTCTGCTTGCGTATCTGCTTGGCCCAATTTTTCAATTATGGCTTTTTCATTCTCGGCAATAGATATTGCTTGGTCAATTTCTCCCGATTGGATGGCAGAAATTTTTTCTAACTCAAGCACAATCAGCCTTCGTTCAAATCCATACTCACGCACAATTCTGCCTACGAAGTTCTCACGCATGAATTCATTCACCAAAATTTGGTTCTTCATAGCATCCCTTTGACTATCATATTCATTCCTTACAACTTCCGTAGGGCTGGGCATATTTGTGCTATATTGCTGTGACCTATATGAATCTACCCAAAAATGTCCGACCGGACTAAAATCGGTCAAGGGTAGAACAAATAGCACATCCAACACAAATAGAACAAAAATTTGTCCGCTTTTTTGCCGAAGCATCCTACGCATCCAGCGCAAATAATGTTATCTAAGGCAATTAAGAGAAGGGGTCGGACACGAATCGGTCAAAAAACACATAATCTGGACACCTTTCGGTCAAATCATAGGTGCTAAAACCCCGTTTTTAGTGCCGGAACGCCGGTAGACCCAGAAATAGGCTCGCAGTG
>VMHT01100826.1_pt1 | contig 26243 bp, 40 predicted proteins | sample 4693611 | NCBI WGS metagenome assembly VMHT01 (sample SAMN12280063, study PRJNA550983) | marine metagenome | isolation source: seawater sampled from same location over 5 years 0.02-0.2 micron viral filtrate | place: USA: collected off the coast of southern California halfway between the port... ...
TAACTCTAGTTACAGGGCTTACTCCATCTGATACAGGTACATAATTATTAACTGTAACCATATAAACTGAATCATCATCAATTCCTGTTAAAACTACAGAACTAACTGCACTTGTTACTGTATTTGTTGCTACTTGTACTAATCCCATTAGCTATCAACTCTCAATCCATAAGTTCTTATAATCATTCCACTTTCCATATTGTTACCTGCATTATTTATTATTTGATAACCTCTTTCTGCTTGTGCAACTGTATGTGCATTAATACCTTTTCTGCTGTCAAAACCACTAGCTCTATCTGTTGCTGATTGAAATGTGTTAAAAGTATAACTTGAACTGTTAAAAGGATTAAAGAAATATCCACTTAAACTACTTGGGCTTTGTGAATTATTACCAAAATTTATTAAATTCATAAAAGTTTTAACAGAATTAGCTTCTTGAAAAGTGTCAAAAGCTCTCATAACAAGAATTGCCCTTAAATAATTACTACTACTAACACTTCCACTTGAATTAATTAATCTTATTCCAAGTGTATCCTCATTTGTGTCTGCTGATAATATATTATTTATTGTAAAATAGTAAATATCAAAATCTGCATTAAATACATTATCAATAGTTATAGAACTAACATCAGATGAATTAGTAGTTTCATTAATTAATCTTAAGTTACTCATACTAAATTTGTTTCACTCCAAAAAGTTTTATAGTGCCTGTCATTGTACCTGAAATTGAAGTAAATCTTATTCCATCTACTGTACTAGCTTGTGGTAAAACACCACCACCAAATCTCATTTTAAAATTAGTTCCCTGTATAGCAGTACTTTGCATAGATTGAAATGAAAATTTTGAACTATCTCCTAAATTGTAAAAGTAATTGTAAGAAAATTTATTATCACCTGCATCAACAAATTGAGTTCCAAATAATCTATTATTTCCTGTGCTTTTACTTTCACCAAAAGTTCCCCCTGCATCTCCATTTTGATAAGCATATTGATAAACACTTGCAGTTTCTAAAACTCCACTTTCATAAAACTGAATACCAATACTTTCTCCTGAAGTACTTTGTCTATCTACTGAAATAGTTGCATAATGAACATCAAATATACTTTCTTGTATTGCAGTAAAATCTACATTTGTTGTTGTTGTGAATGATTGACTAGCAATAAGTTCTAAGCTACCACCCCAACTACCATCTTTAGTTAGTTGTAATATTTCACTAGGTGTGTATAAACCTGTATTCTTTTTTACATCATTTGGTTGTGTTCCAAAGTAAGCCATTCATTAGCTCCTTTAGGTTTGTCTTAAGAATGAAACATTATATTCTGCACTAGAAGCTGCAGAACATAGTCCTTGCAGTTTGTCTCCTGTTTCTAGTGTTACCTTTGTTTGTATTTCAATAGTTGTTCCAAAAGGTAGTGAAACATTGTTTAAAATGTGTCTTAATGTTCCACCAGATTTTGTTACTGATAGATCTATAGTTACATCAGCACTACTTCCACTAACATTAGATACCAGAATCCCAATTACTGTTTCAGTAGTAGAGCTAGGAACTGCATCAACAATATCTCCTGCTGATGTTCCAAGAACTCCCTGAACTGAATGTAATGTATCTGCCATAATTTATTCCTTTCTTAAGATAGAGCTAATACTAATCCTAAAGTTACTCCTGATGGTGCAAGTGCAGCAATATCTCCTGCTGTTGTCTTTTTAAGGTTATTGCTGTCATTAATATCTCCAAACAGTATTTCATCTCCTGATGCTACTGTACCTGAAGTTGCAGAGTTTGGCTTTACACTTAAGCTAGGTGTTCCTGAAGTAGCACCACCTGCCATACCAGAAGTAGAACTTGTGGTAATTCCTAAAATATCTCCTGCTTCTGCTGTTTGCCAACTACTCCCATTCCACATTTTAATTAAATTATCTGTAGTATCTACAAACACAGTCCCCTCAACTTTATTAGTTAAAGCTGTGTTAGCTGCTGACTCTGAGGCATAAATAAAGACTATTGAGTCTTGAATGTCTTGAAATCTAGCTTCTGTTACTAGATCTCCTGTACTCCAATCAAACCAAGCTCCTGCTGCCATATATATTTCTCCTTAATTCTTTTTTAAGTATAACTTATGTTTGTGTCTATTCCTAACTTAGAAACTCCTAGAATCCAAGCTCCTGTTTCTGCAGGAGATAGTCCTATTTGCCAATTCCAAGTCTTGTTTCTAGCATCTACTTTATGCTTTATTCTTTCAATAAACAAATCATAAGTTTCTATGGTGCTAGATGGTGTAGTAACTTTTGCCTCAACAAAGCTACCAATGTCTAATCCTAGTGCTTTAGCCCATAAGTTTGTGTCTTGTTGTGGAGCAAAAGATAAACTTTCAACAGTTGTTTGTGGTATTGAGTTAGCTACTACTTTTTGTTCTGCAATAGAAGCAGCATCACTATCTTGTGTGTTTAATGTTCCAGATTCAGTTAAAACATGAGTACCAAATCTCTCTACTGAATCAGAATCTATAGCAATTTGTGTATTACTACTGCCTGTTCTAGTCCTTTGTACTGTATTAACAATTTTATTATCATCATAAGATGAAACAATATCTACATATGGCAACTCTGATCCACCCTGCCCAAAAGTAGCTGCAGGTGTAGTAGTGTTAGTTAATCTAAAATTTCTATCTCTAAATGTAGCATTACCATTAGCAGCTATAAAAAATGTACCATTTTCAGCTGTTTCCACTTTTCTTAGTGCATTTAATAGATTATCTGTTGTAGATTGTGTAGTAACTTGTAATTGTCCTGTAGATATTGCCTGATTTGAATAACCAAAGCTATCAAGTATGTTTTTAACTCTTACAGAGCTTAATTCTTGTGCTTGAGTAAGTGTAAGCCTAGTAGTAGATCCTAGCTTAGAAATACCTAACTGCCACCCAATACCATCTAAAGTAGCATTAAAAAATAATTTAAAAGCATCTACAACTCTAATTTTTGTACTTGAATCATAACCCTGCCCTGCATACTGAACAGGAAAACTCTCAACAAAACCATGAAAAAGATCATAAGTTGTAGAACTATGAGTAGCCCTGATTCTTAATCTTTTTAATGGTTGTATTTTTGTTCTCCCTGCTGATGAATCAAAGTAATGTGTTGATTGATTAGGAGAAAACCTATTATCTCTATTATCAAGCTCTACAATAGCTGTACCTGTTTGAAAATCTGATAAGTTGCTAACTCTACCTCTTGTTGTTGTAAAGCTTCTTAAGTACTGTGAAACATCAGTAAATGTTTGAGAACTATCTAAAGGATTACTATCAAAAGCTATTTCTACAGTTATAGATACATTAGAATCAAAATTAACAGACATTAATTAACCAAAAAAGTTTTACCCTGTTGTTGCAATTTAGTATTAAATTTTTGTATTGCTTCTCCATCAAGTTCTAAAGTTAAATTAAGATTAGTATCTCCACCAGAGTTATTGCTATTAACATTAGATTGATCTCCTAACACATCTCCATCTACTACTGCTCCATTACCATTACCTGATAAAGCATCTAATAAGCCTTTGTCAATAAAATTAGGTGGCAAAAGTTTAGATGGATCTAAAGTTGGAGGTGTAAATTTAGTAGTAGGAACATCATCAAACAAACCTGCTTGTGCTGCTGCTAATCTTTCAGCAGCTTTAGCAAAATTGTCTAGCTCTTTTGCTCTGTCATTTAATCCTTGCAATTCTGCTAATTCACTCATTAACCCAAGTCCTATAGCTAAAAATGGATTTGCTGCATCTGCTTTATTTGCAATAGCCATGAACTCCTCATCAGCAGCTAATTCTTTAAATTCTTCAACTTTTTCATTAAGTAATATGAATTTTTCTGCTTGTGTAGCTAATGACTCTGTAGTTTCATCAATTTTTGGAACTAACTCTGCTTCTACTTCTGCTAAATCAGCTTTAGCATCTCTTAATTCCTCTGATTCTCTTGTTAATTCAAACTCTATTAATCTAAGTTTTTCTTGTGCTACTGCTAACTCCTCAGAGACATTAGCACCCTGTTGCTGAAAAAATAATAATTCTGCTATTTCTTTTGTTAGTTCTTTTTTCTGTAAGGCTTCCTCAGCAGTAGAAAGAGCTTCTTTTCTTTGTGCTTCTGTTAATCTATCTTGAGCAGAGGCAAGTTCTGCAGCTTTGTCCTCTGTAAATTCATTTTCATCATTTAAAAGATTCATAAATTTAAGATATCTTTCAAGTGTTGGTAATGTCTTTTTGTTTAATAAAGTTTGATATTTGTCTTGTGCAACTCTATTTATATTAAGAAATGATCTATTAACTGTTATTTCTTTATTTAAAGAGGAGTATGCTTTTTCTTTCATTCTAAGTACATTTGTAAAATCTTGTGAAAAACCAACAGCATTAAAAATATTTACAGAGTTTTCATTTAAAACTTCATTATTTTCTTTAACTGCTTTATTAAAATCCTCAATAGCTCCCTCCTCCTCTTTAATAACTCTTTGTCCTAAAATATATCTTTTAATAAAATCTGTAAATACATCAGTGCCTTTATCAGTAAGCTCTGCTGTAGTAGTAATTGCATCTCCAACTAAACCAAATGCACTAATAACAGCAGGAGCAACAGTATCTACAAAACTATTAAAATTACCTAACAACTCTGCTGCTGCAGGTAAAAGTTCTGCACCAACTTGCTCTTTTAATTCTGCTGTAGCAGCTCTTGTTTGTAACATCTGTGCAGCAAATCCATCAGCTTCTCTTTCAGCATTACCAATCTGTACAGAGGCTTTTTGAAATAATAATTCTGTAGTGGCTAATGCTTTTTCTTGTCTAGTAAGTGCATCTGCTGATTTCTTGCCTGTCATCTCAAAAGCTTTTGTTTGTACTTCTGCTTCTGAAATAGCTATACCATAAGTTTTAAGAGCCTCTCTTTCTCCAACTATTGCTGATTGAAATGCTCTTAGAACAGGCTCAGCACCTGCTGCAATGTTATTAAAAGATGCTATATCTCCAGACAAGCCAAATAATCTTGATGATAAATCTGAGGCTTCATTTTGTGTAAAACCCATACCCTGTGCAACAGCACCAAATACACCTATTAATTGTTGTGCTTCTGATGTAGTTAATCCAAATAATTGTGCATTTCTTTGTAATTGCTCTGTTAAATCTGCAGCTGCACCTCCAAAAGTAGTTCCAAAAGCTGCTGCAGCTTCTTGAGCAGAACTTGCTGCCATAACTGAATCTCTAGCAAAATCAGCTAAAGCTCTAGCAGCAAATATAGATGCACCTGCTACTGCTGCCTTACCTAGTCCAGACATACCTGCAGCAAATTGAGCATTTGATTTAGATGTATTATTAACATCAGTATCTAATTTTTTTGATGATTTAGATACTTTATCTAAGCCTCTGGAAGTCTTATCAGCTCCAGAAAGCTTCAAAAACATTTCTAAAGTTGCTCTAGCCATTATCTCCTCAATTTTGCTCTAGCATTAGCTTCTGTTCTAGCCTTATGCTCTTTTTTATTTCTATCTATGTAGTATAACTTCCAAGACTCAAATTCTTGCATACTCATAGACTTTCTTAGAACATCAACTGTCATGCCTAAATCTAAAGCTAGTCTAAATTCAAAAGCCAACTCTGTACTATTCTGGAAACTCAGAGGCTATATTAGCCTGATCCTCCTTAGTCCAAGCCATACACCTATAAATGCCTATTAATATTTTGTCTATTATTGCAGGTGTAGCTTTACTATAGAACTCCTCAACTTGATCTAAATCATCTAGTTGTGGCTCTTTTAAGCCTTTGAGCAAAAGGTGTTTTTCAAATAAGACTTCATCTCTAACATCATCTACCTCTGAAAGTTCATTGATTTCAACAGTATCAGCTTTAGTTAAACCTGTAACTAATACAGTTGCTTTCCATTCAGGAATTTCAACTTCTTTTTCAGGTAAAGATGGTGCATTAGATATATCATCTAAAGTAAGTCTTTTCATGATTACCTCTTTCTGTTGTGAATTACTTAATTTATATTCTAAGCAGTTCCCTCAGTTACATCTCCACTAACTTGAAAACTTGCAGAAAATGATACAGCTCCTCCAACATCTGGTGTTCTATCATAACTTGTACAAATAGCATTACCTGATGCTTTTGGATTGCCTCCTGTAGTTCCTATTGGATAGAACTCAAAAGATCCTGCTGCAGTTCCAACTATAGCTTTGAGATAACCATCAACAGTTGCATCAAAAGATCCAGATATAGTGATAACAGCATCTTTTAGTCCTGCTACATAAGCTTTAGAACTATTAGAAAATGCTGAAACTTCAGCTACATCAGCAGTTTTAGATATAGATACATCTGTTAAAACATTAGAAATATCTCTTAATGTTCCTCCAGAATCATCTATTTTAAATACTGCACTTTTTCCATGTGTAAATGTTGGCATTTATCCTCTCCTCTTTCCTTAATTTATCCTTGTGCAAATCCTACTGCTGCTGTTATGCTACCAGATCCACCAAAGGTAAGAACTGCTCTTGCATATCTTGCAGGATTACTTGCACTTGTTTTTAGTTCTGATGTTGTTCCTGTTGCCTGAGTAAATGTAATATAATCAGAAAAAGAAGCATTATCAGCACTTGTTTGTATTTTAACATCTAAAGTTGGGCTACCACTACTTACTGTACAATGCAGAACTCCTGCACCACCATTTGTACCTGCAGCTGCAAAATCTACTGATGTTTGATTACTTGTACTTGATACAGCAGTTGGTGTAAGTAAAGACTTACCATTATAAGCATCTCCACTAAATTGAAATGCTACAGCTACTGCAACTATTGATCCTACATCTGCTGATCTATCATAAGATGTTTCTAATGTAGTGCCAAAAGATACAGCATTCCCTCTAGTATATCCTATTGGTGCAATAGAGAATGCTGCCCCAGATCCTCCCAACTGAGCTAAATACTCAGCATCTGAATCTGGAGATGAAGTTTCAAAGTAACCAGAAAGAGTAGCTGTGCCATCTTTTAATCCTGCTACATAGCTTTTACTAGAGCTAGAAAATGTAGAAGTTTCTGTTACATCTGCTGTAAGTGATAAGGAGGCATCTGTTAATGTTGTTGAAAGATTAGTATTATCTAATAATATTACTGCATCTTTACCATGTGAAAATGTAGGCATTTACTCCTCCTCCTCTTTCATCATTTTACTATCAAACTTAATTGCTGCATTGTTCTTAATTAATGCTTTAGCCACTTTATCAGGCAATTCTAAGACTTCTCCTGCTTCAGCTCTTACTTCTTTTTTGTTTATTGGAAAATCACTTCCAATTAATATTTTTACTTTCATGCTATTACCTCTACATTGAATGTTACACCAAGATAGCTTGTACCCTGTGTAACTTCATACTCTCCATAATCAGTTGCACTTATTACTCTAACAGACATTGCTGCCCCTCCCAAAGTTGGATCTCCCTCAATAGCAGCTTTTATTGATGTTGCTCCTGATGAAGCTAAGTAAGCATCTACCTCATCCTGTGAAGTTTGAGCATCTATTCTTGATATATAAACAACTATTGGTATTTCATAAGTATCTGCACCTCTGCCCATTGTTGAATCATAATTTAAAGTGTTTAAAGGTGCTACAAGTGCTATTGGAGGTACTATATAATCTGGCACAAACTCACTTGCAGTAAGTCCAGATATTGTTTCTAATCTTGTTTTTAAGCCATCTCTAATACTTGTTAATAAAGCCATTACTTAACACTCCTAGCTATATCTCTTGCTATTAATCTTAACATATCCTCTGCACCCTCTTTAATCTCTTTTTGTTTCTCATAAACAACACCACCAATGAATGGCTTCATCTTTAAACCTCTCTTAGATATTGCTCTAGCAACAAGAAAAGGATTCATCTTAGGTTGTCCTCTCTTAGCCCATTTAGCTAGGCTTGATCCCTCTTGATATGGAGGAAAAAATGGCTTTGTTCTTTTTATTGGGCTAAATCCTCTATATATTGGCTTACCATGAATAAAAGGTGCATAGTTAAGATCTGTAGCTAATTTAAAGCCCTCAGACATTCTAAGTCTATTTGTGTTCCCTAGTTTAGCTGTAAATACTGATCTCCTAGTCTTACCTGTGTTTTTGTTTCCTCTACCTGCTTGTGATCTAGGAGATGGCTTGTTTTCTAGTGCATTTAAAGAATCTTGTTTAAGTTCTCTTGCTAAGTCATTAAAGAAGTCATTACTTCTCTTATTCCAAATAGATTGTGAATTAATAGATCTACTAAGATCTAAAGCTCCATTTAGTGTTAGTTTCATAGATCATACTGTCTATTGGTATTTATAGCAGTAAGTCCAACATATGGTCTCCCTGATGCAAGAGTTATTGTTGTTTTCTTAAATGTTTTAACTAAGTTCTTAACATCTGGATCTAATTCTGATAAAAATACCACAGCAGGTTGTCCTGTTTCTGGATTACCAGAAAAACCCATTGGGCTATTTTTTCTCTGAAAGAATCTTGAGGCTTGTATTAATGTTGCTTGTGCAACTGCAGCAGGAACAGCATTTGATCCCTCTTGTATTGGGCTACCAAACTTAGCTGTAATTGATAAACCCTGTCTATGTTCTGTAGGTAAAACTTTACCTGATTTCTCTATAGCCATAATTATTTTAGTAAATGGCAATATAGGATCTAATTTATCTGCATTATAAGGAGCTAAATAATAATCTGTATTTAAAGTTAATGTTTCAGCAACTGAGCCATCAGCATTAAGTGTTTTAACTATAAGCCCTGTAGTTGTTGCAATATCATCAATATCTGCATAATCCATGAATTCACAATCATACAATCTAGTTTCTACTGCAGCAGATATAGTAAATTGCCTACCACAGTAAGCATCAATAGCAGCAGAAGCTGCATCTAGTGCATAATCTAAATTTGTATCTTGTGTTGATCCTGATAAGCCCATCCAAGTCTTTAAGGTGTTCTTATCTACATATTGATGACTCAATATCTAACTCCTTTTAATTACTTATTTTCTGATGGTTTTACAGCTTTTGTTTTAGGTGCAGCAGCTTTTTTAGGTGCAATCTTAACATCAGGTACAGGATCTCCCATACTTGCTATTAGAACTCCACTTTGGAATGGGCAATTTTTGCCTTTACCAAACTTACCTGTGGCACTATCTTGCCAAACAAAATCTGATTCTTTTTCTATAAACTTCATATTTTTATTCTCCTCATGGAAAGCAGAGCCAATCACTTCATTACTCATAATAAAAGATTGACTCTGTTTATTTTCCATATTAATTATCTATTATTCAATATCATTAATTCTTGTGAAAGCTTGTGGCTTATACACAGCTAAAGCATATCTTAAAGATGCTTTAACAGTTAATATATCTTTGCCAAAGTCCCCATCTGCAGCAGAATCTGAAATTTGTAATTCCATTCCTCTCCTGAAAACATGGTTAGCAGCTAAAGATCCACCAAACTTACCTACAACTACATCAATAGTAGTAGATACAGCTCCACCAATTTGTGATGATTTAACAACAGGCAATCCCCAGATAGTTGGGCTTCCTGCTTGTGCAGAAACACCTAACATAAAGTTATTGTTGCCATCAACTTGTCCTGCTAATGCTTCATAAGCAGCAGGAGACATCAAGATAGCATCTGGAGCTAATTTTCCATTAACTTCAATATCTTTAATACCCTGTAGGATTGTTCTTAATTTACCACCTGCATTTGCAGGATATGCTCCTGCTGTGTAAGTGATTGTATTAATTCCTGTTTGTTGTGTAAGTCCTTTAATATCTGGAGCTACACCACCACCAACTAGGAATTGTTTTTCTAACCTTTGCATTACATGATTTGCTAATCTGCCATCAAAATATGCTCTAGCTCCTGCTTGATCCTCAAGCAACTCTGCTGTTATAGGCAAAGTTGTGATAAATTTTCTTACAGGTGCTGTAACAGCACTATAAGTAAAAGCATCCTCTGGAGCTGCAGCAGCTTCTGCTTTTTCTGCAGCATTATTTGTTGCTGATTCTTGCAAAAAGTAATAGGTTGTTTGATCAGTATTTATAGAATCTACTAGATCTAATGCAGGATTAGGATCTGGCTCTATAGCAGGTATAACCTGACTATAAACAGTATCTCTAGTCCAAACAGAAGTAGTCATAGTAGTTTTTGCCTCAAAAGGCACATTCTTTATACCATGATCAACAAAAGAACTATAAGCTTTTGAATCTAAGAATTGTTGTCCAAGTGATTTTGGAGCTTCAACTTCTGGCTCTCCATATACAGGCATTCCAGAAACTTTTTTAGAAGCTTCCATATCATCATTGTTAGCATTCTTTACAGATTCAAGATCCTGTAATTCAGTAATCTTGTCTCCTAAAGAAGCTAATTCATCATTTCTACTTTTGATTTCCTCTTTTTGATCTGATGAAAGTTCAGACATATCCTTAACAGAATCAAAAATTCTAGCAAGTTCCTCTGATTTAAGAGCCTTTTCAGCTCTTATTTCTTTTAATGTTGCCATTATTTTCTCCTATTAGTTATTTTTCATAATGTTCTTTTGAACATCAATGAATAGCTCATTATCTTTAACAGGATCATATCCATACTGAGCAACAACATCATCCAATTTAGAATAAATTGCATTAAGTCCTGCTATGTATGTAGATACCATCTCTGTAGATTTCTGGCTAAGTGTCTTTTTTTCAGAGTTTCTTAAGGAAGCAAGATCCTCAATCCTCTCTGTGAATGCCTTTAACTCCTCAAGAGAAGCTACAGCATGTTCTCCAAGTCTCATACCCTGTTGGGATGATTTACTGATACCTGTATCAGATTCACTTGAAATCTCTAAATCTTTATTCATATCTTTGGCACATTTGCCATCTTTACCATAAGTACATTTTTTCTTGCCATATTTCTCATCTATGCACTCATCATCTTTTACTTCCTCAAACTCTGTATCTATTTCATCTATTTTTTCATCTGGATCATCATAAGACTCTAAGCCTGATTTAAGAGCTTGTACAAAGCTATTCTGTTGTGATCCTACTAAAACAGGAGATACTTCCCAGACTTTTACATCTTGTAGCACTCTTACAGGTACTTCCTCTCCTTTAGAATCAATATGTGATCCCTTTTCAGATTTCATTACTTGAAATCCATAACTGAATTGCTGCATATCTTGCATAGCCTTTACAGTTTCATAAGCTTCTTTACCTGCTTCTGTTTCTAAAAAATATCCTTTAAACACAGCTTTTTGATTATCTGTTTCTATGATTCCTCTACCAATTACTTTACTCCAATCATGATTCCATACTAATGGCACTTTATTGCCTGAATATCCTGATCTTAAAGCATTAGCTTTAGTTACATCATTATCACTATCAATAGTCTCAAATAATGAAAAAACTGCCTCTATGTATCTTGTATCTCCATCCTCTTTTAGCTCTATAGGAGCATTTTTATAAGATAGATTCTCTGGTCTTTCTATTTCATTCATCTATTACCTCAATATAAGCTTCTGTACATCTACAATTAGCAATCAAGCTAATTGGAGCATTAGGATCTCTAGGAGCATCCAACTTAATACCATTATACAGATAAAAACTATTCAGAGGAACTCTTTGATTGTCTAACTCAAAATGTGCTTCTCTAACAACTCCATCTCTCCTAGATACCCACTCTTTTTCTAAAGTTTTGCCTGTAGCTTTTGCAGCTCTTTGCTGACTCCAAGAACTTATCTTACCAACCTCTGTTCTAGCTATATTCTTAGCTCTACCTAAGTTCTGTCCTCCTAAAACTACATTTATCTTTTTAGATAACTCATTAAAGAATCTATCTCCATCTGGTGTTCCTGCTACAGGATTTACTATTCCTAGATCCTCAAACTCTTTTATTGTCTTTGTTATCTGTGTAGCAATTCTTTTCTTTGTAGTTGCATTTAAGTCATTCATAACTTTCTTAGCATTATCTTGCACAAACCCTGCTGCTTGTGAATCTTGAAACAATGATCTTACTTCTGCAGGAACTTCTCTTTGTCCTCTATAAAAGCCATTATCTACAATTTTTTTAAGTGTTCTGCCCTCTGGTAGTAATCCAGATAAAGTACCAAATACTGTTCTTATTGCTTGTTCCTCATCTACTTGCACTCCTAGATCTACAGGATCTGCAGCTTTAAAGTTTTCTTGTGCAGGAAAAAGATTATCCCAAGTTCTAACTGACATATCATCCCCAAGAGAATAAAACAATGGTAGTAACTCTTTATCAAACTTAGATTCATTTAGGAATATATCTACATTAGTTTCTAGTGCAGCTAAGTCATGACTAGCTTTAGCAACATTAGATAAAGCTCTTTTTTGCCTATTAAGTTCTTTTGCATAGATATTAGCCATATACTCACTCCATGAGTTTTCTAAACCATTAATAGCTTCCCAGAGTTCTTTCTTTTCTATCTCTGATCTGTAATGCTTTACTGTAGGTAATCCTAAGATTTTTACTGTAGGCTCTTGCCATCCATATAGTGGAAAGTCAATACTTTTGTTTTCTTTAACTTTCTCAGCTTCTTTAGTTGCCCAATTAGAAGCTCTCATCTTGTTAGATTTAGATATGTCTCCACCCCATAACAACCAAGCTACTTGCCCTGCTGTTGGTCTATCACTATTTCCATTAAGATAATCATTAGCTTTATCTGAGTCTAAGTCTGCCTCATGCCTAGCAAACCAAGCTGCCATTCTTACAACTTTGTTATCACTAATCTTTCCATTAGCCATTTCTCTAGCTTCTCTTTTTGTTTTATCTGTTAAACCTGATCCTGCATATTCAAGTAAATCTAATCCTCTTTGTGCATTCTTTTGTATATAACTAGGAACTTTATCTACTTTTGTTTCTACTTCTAAATTTATTTCTTTCTTTGTGCTTTTAGGATGATTCTCAGGTAGTAGATCTGTATCAAAAGCTCTATTTCTAAATCTGCCTGAACTTAATGCTCTAATAAAAGTATTAACTCTTGCTAATGCCCATTGATCTGAACTAGTAACATTTGGTCTTACTGATTGTGGATTGGTATTATATGCACCTACTCCTCTTTCAAATACTTGTTTAAGCATTGAATAAGTTGCTCTATACTTTGGATCTTTGTCATTATGCTCTGTAACTTTATCTCTTAAAATCCCCTCTATCCTCTTAGAAACTGCTTTAACCTCTATCTCCTCAGAAGTTTCAGCATGATACATAACTACATCATCTCCCTCAACAGGAACTTCAGCTACCATCATATTTCTTATGAAGTAATCTCCATCATCAAGAGCAGATAACTGATTAGCTTGTCTTGCTTCATTGACTGTTACAAACCCTGCATTAAATCCTGTTACTATTCTTTGCATAGTTGCATCCTCATCTTGTGATAAGGCTCTAACATCTGAAAGATCATATTTAAAGCAGTAATCTGTATTATCCTCAAAATCTTGTATTAATAATTGTTTTGTAAATTCATTAGCAAAGTGATTCCACATAGGAATAAGCTTTTGTTCTGTAAAGAACTCTCTAAGTTCTTTTGCATTAGAGTATGTTGCTCTCTCTAATCCAGATCCTAGTCCTGCTAATATTGCAGGAACACCTAATACAGCAGATATTCTTTCCTCATTAATGTATCTAAGTTTGCCTATCTCTAAATCTTTTGGGCTAAAGGAAAGAGTTTTTATATCTACTTCTCCACCAGATATAACTAATGGTCTCCCTCTATTCTCTCCTCCAAATCTCCTACCAAATACCTCAGCTATGTTCTCTGCTTCATCACTTGTCATACTTAAATCATTCTTTGGAGATATAACAACACTAGGAACACCTGTATTCTTTACTAATGCTGCTCCCATCTGTGAAGCTGCAGCATCTCCTAATACTTCTACCATTACAGATCTAAGAGGTGCTAACCCTCTCCTGTGATTTCTAGGATCTATTCTCTCTCTAAGATGTATCATATCCTCTGGCAATATTGTCATTGTGTTGCCTTTTTGCTTATATTCATACTTAGTTATTAACTGTTCTGTGTTTCCTTTTACTTCAACCATCTCTGGTAGTAAAGGTATAAGTTGTATTACTGCTCCTGATTCATTTCTAAGTTTAAGTAAGAAAGCATCTCCAGATACAGCAACAGAAGTAACAATATAGTTATTTAGTAGTGATGCTGTCATATTAGGATTAGGATTCTCTAAAAGTATTGCAGCAGGATGCTTATCTATGTATTCATCCCCCTCTTGATTCTTTAAATATACCTTTAATGGTGGCTCACTAAAAGCTGTACCAAGTACATTTAAACAAGCAAGAGCTGCTGAATTACCCTCTGGAGACATTTGATTGACTCCACTAAAGTAACCTGCATCTGTATTAAATGGAAAGACTACTTGTGATGTTGGATATTGCCCAGATTTCTTTTCTGTTTGTACTTCCTGAGCAAAGAAGCCTCTAATATTATCTCTAATTCCCAATTAGTTTACACTCCAATTTGTCTTTCTAACTATCCCAAACCTAGCTGCATAAGCTAAGGCATCTACCATATCATCATGAGATCCACTAGATGGAAAGCTAGTTAATTCTCTTTCAAATTCTACAAGCCATTTAGCATTTTTCAAAAACCATATTGTGCCATTTTCTACTCCTGCAGCAGCAGGTACAGCTCTAGCAGTTTTTGACTTATCTGCCTTTAAGTTCCTTATTGGCAAACCCTGCCTCCTAGCCATCTGAATAATACCAAGACCAAAACTAGAATCCTCCACTCCCAACCAAGACATATTGTATTCTACAATCTTTGATTCTATCTGTGGAAGTAACTCTGGAGCTTCTAGTCTAGCTCTGAATACATCCATTACTAATAGCTTACCACTAGGAGTAGATCCAACTGTTATTATTACTGAATAATCAGCAGTCTCTTTAATACTTAGTGCTGTGTCCATAGTGCCAAATATACTTAGCTCACTATGCTTTACTACTTCATCTCCTAACACATACTCTGGATCATCTGCTTCAATAGTGTCATAGTACTTAAACCATTCTCTTTTAAACATGTGTCCTACTTCTGTAAATTCTGCTAAGAACTCCTGTGCATACACCATAGAGCCTAGCTCCTCTCTGGCTTGTGCTAACTCATCTTTGTTAATTCTAGGAGATTGCTCTGTTGGATAATGAAATACTTTCCAATCAGCTCTCCTTTTAGCATTGTCAAACAACTCATAAAACCAATTCATGCCATTTGGTGTAGATATAAATAAAGCTTTGCCTAAGCTATCAGATAAGATTGGTCTTACTGTGTCCCATGTTTCTTTATCTTGATAAGCAACCTCATCAAAGATTATAAGAGATATACCACCTGCACCTCTAAGAGTTTCTGGTTTGTTAGCTGATTTTATCTGTATAGATCCACCATTAGCTAATACTATTCTTTTCTCTACTTCTCTAGTTTCTGCATAGTCCTCTGGTAACTGTCTTACTAAACTTTTAAGATTAAGCCAAGACTCTAAAGCCTGTGGATATACAGGAAAGATAATCCAAACTTTTAAACCTTTTAATGCTTGATCTACTGCACTAACTAAACTAAGTGTAGTTTTACCCCATCTCCTGCCACATACAGCAATAATAAACCTATGTTCATCTAATGCTTTTATAACTTCTAATTGTCCAGAATGTAGATCAGGTGGAGTAGCCTCAATAATCTGGCTCATCATCCTGCTCCCAATCCCACTTAAACTTAATCTGTGGTTGTTCTATGTGATTTACTGTTACTTGAGGTGTTCCTAAACCATAGATCTGACTAATCATCTTATAGCAAATATCTAATAATCCTTTTAATTCTGTAGGATTCATAGAAGCTAAATCCCTTTCATTTATTTCATTAATAATTCTAAATATTACAGGTTTAAGCTCATCAGCTAGATCTCTTGCAGTTTCTCCTACTTGTGCAAAAACTTCCCCAATTATCTGTTCATTTAGCATTTTATTAATAGCTTTTACTCTATCTTGCCATTGATTCTTAGAGGATATTTGATAGATTCTCCTCTCTGTCAAACTGAAGTTTTCTGAAACTTTTAGTAAAGTTCTACCTGCACCTAAAGCTAAATAGTATTGAAATCTTTTAAAATCAACATTAGATTCTCCTACTTGTTGTTGATTTGGTAAAGCTAAAGACATATCATCTATGTAATCCATAGATTTAGTATAACCTAACTTCTATTATTACAATGCAAACTACAACCACAGCAAAGATAAGTACAATTACACTTCATTAGTGTCCATGCATCATAGCTTCTACATAAGCAATTCTATTTTTAAGATCATCTATTTGCCAAGTTTCAAGCTGATTTGTTTCTAAAATTGTTACTTTCTTAAGCAAATCTTGCCATTCCCACTTCATTAGCTCATAAGATTGTGAATCTTGAGATGGATTATTTAAATCAGAAATATACCTAGCCTGAAAGTCCTCAACTTTCCATTCAAGATCTCTTACTTCTGTTTCTAAGTTCTGGTAGTTTGCTCTAAGTGTTGTTAATTCTGTTTCTAAATACTCAGCATTGTAAGCAACTTGCTCTAATTGATATATCTTTTCATATAATATTGCAATATCATTAGATACCATTGTCTCTGATTTAAGTTGCTCAAAATCATATTCTATATCATTCATTCTGTCATCTATGTTTGTAAGTGTATTTATTACAGCTCCTAAGCTTTGCACACCTGCACCAATAGATCCCATAAGAGTTATAGCAGTAACTACAATAGCTAAATTATCTTTTATTTTATTTAACATTAGCCACCAACTTTAAACAAGATTTCTCTAATAACTTCCTCAATAATAATTAGGTTTTGATTAAACCCAACTATTGATTCTTGATAGGCACTAACTTGTGCTTTTAGAGTTGCTACTTCTTGTTGCATATCATTTACTGTTTTAAATAACCATCCAACTAAAGCAGCTAAACCACCCTGTAAAATCTGACTTAAATTTACTGTTGCTTTCATTACATCACATTGTTAACTAATACTACTAAAGCAGATACAGCTACAATCCAACCTGAAAGCTCTGATCTTGAAATCTTTTGATTAACTTTCTCATGCACTTGATCTATTCTTACATTAATCTTTTCTTGATTAGAAAGTATTAAAATAAGCAGCTCTTTGTTGCTCATGCCATTATCTGCCATATAACTAATTTAGAGGTAAAACACAAAATAATGAAATTCTAATGTTTTCTTTTGCTCCCTTTTCTAAGATCCAAGCAGCTTTTAAATTCTTAGGAAAAAACTCTATTGTGCCATATCTCCATCTAATACTTTTTGTTTTAGGATCTATTATTCTTTCATCAGTAGGTATAACAAATTTAACTTTTTGACTCTTTTTATATTCAATCCCCTGATAAATCATTTCCAAAGTTTTCCCTGTAGTGCATTCTTTTAGCAATTTTTCTGTAACTAGATTTATCTAAAGCATTCATAAGAAGTTTATCCTCATCATCTTGCAGATTTACATAGAATACATGAAAGTAATTAATTAATGTTTCTACAGGCTCATCATGAAATGTTGTTGATCCTTTTTTAGTAAGAGTATGTATGGCAAAATTTCCATCAAGATTCATTGTTACTTCTACAACTGTAGGCATACTTTTTAAAACACAGGTAAATTTTACTCCTCCTTTATGTGATCCATAGATAGGATGTTCATATTGTGGATATATTTCCTGTACCTTATCTAACTTATCAATAAGAGTTCTTTCATTATTAAGCAATAAAATTATAGACATATAGCCTATGTTTATATCATCAGCAGCATATTCCATTTCTACCTCTTATATTAAATTCTTTACTAGCCATTCCTATTCTGCCTTTTTGTCTTTCCATAATGTTATAATGTTTTTCTAAACAATCACATAAATTCTGATCTAATAAAACTCTTTGATTAAATTGTATCTTTTTTAATGGTATTCTGTATGATTTCTCTGCAATATTTGTTACTAACCAATCACTTTCAATCAAGTCAATGTTTAAACCGAAAAACCTATTAGGAACACAGTTAAGAAATATTAATCCTGCTTTTTCTCCTTTTTGTTTTAAACTATCTATTTTGCTTTTAGAAATATATGCAGTACTTAGATAAGATACATCAAAATTATGCCAATAACCAATAACCTGTAGCTCCATAAAATACAATGTATCAGATATTTTGCAAACAAAGTCCTCTGCAAAATCCTCCTCATCTTTAATTATTTCCCAATTATTAGCATTACATATTTCTTGCCAATATGGTCTAGCTTTGTATTTATCATAAAAATCATACTCATCTGGTATAAAAACTCTCCTATTGTTCTGATTTGGCATATCTACCCCAACAATGCTTACTGCTATTCCAATGATGCCATCCATCATAATAAGAAAGCCACCTAGCAGCTTTTACATTAGTTTCTGGATCATACATATCTAAGTCTTTATTATATATATCATCCTCAAGCCATTTCTCAGTTCTATTATTAAATTGAAATAAACCCTGATCAAAAGATCCATCTCTGTTATATCCTGTAGCTTTATAATATCCAGAGCTTTCACAATAAATAACAGTTAATGCAAGAGCTTCATCCTCTTTAAAGTGGATATTAACTAATGGAATCCACTCCTGCACCTGCTCTATTAACTTACATTGATAAGGAACTCTGTATAGATCTTGATAGGTATCAATATCAAAATCTACCTTACCTAACAATGAACAAGTTAATAAAAGTTCTATCATCTAGCCCATTCTAAGATATAAGCTTTATGCTTTCTAGGTGTCCCATTAGCATTTAACTTAGCTTTCTGCTTATTGTTACAATCACAATCCATAAGATAAATTGTAGAATTATAATCAGCTTTTAGCCTATTTATAGCTTTTCTTAGATTGCCACTTTTAGCAAACTCAGAATCTAAAGTACAAATAAATCCCTCAAGTTCTAAAATATATCTAATTTTTCTAAATTCTGATAAATTCTTTTCTTGAGCAATAATCTGTATATTAGGTAAAGGCTTACTCCTGCCAAACATTTTAAGCATTTATTCCCCTTTATCTGCATCACTTATTGCCATAGTTGCTATATCTTGTATTTTGTTTTTAACAGATTGCAAGTTATTAATAGATACATCTGTCTTACTCATGTTCATAGCTCCTAAAGCTTGAGCAGTATAGTTTCTAGCTAGATCAAGATCCTGTTTTGCTATATTCAAAGCAAAATCTTTTATATTATCCATTATTGCTTGTGTTTTATCAGTTATATCCTCAACCAATCCCTCAGCTTCTAGCTCTTTAACTTTTTGATCTAAAGTTTTCTCTTTTGGTGCAGCTTCTTTACTAGGAGCTATCCCAATCATTTCCTCAGCTAAAGTAGATTCAGAGAATACAATTCTTAAGCATCTACCATTAGCTTTTGTATTAGCCATCTCAAACCAAGAATTATGGTCTTTACTTGTTTGCTTTGCATAGGCTACAGCTTTTGGCTCTGTATCATCTTTTGTTTCATAGAATGAGCTTTTAAATATTACCCAATCATCTCCATATCCAATCATTTCTGCAATTAATCTGCATTCTGGATATTGTTTATTCATTTTGCTGATGAGTTCATCAACAGTTGTATAGTCCTCTAAGAACTTAGGCATTTGTGCCATTTTCAACCTCCATTTTAGTTTTACCAATATATTTCATATTTTTACAATTATCCCAAGTTGCATTGCCCCATGCTGCAGATTCTGCAACTTGAAAGCCCTCATCTGTTTTATAAGTATATAAATTAATTTCAGGCTTATCTATGTTCCAATATAAAAATCTATATTCCCACTTATACTTATTTTTTCTTTTAAGTGGGTACATTAGAATATATTATTTTTACTAAGGATCTCTCCTCTGTGTAGTCTTTGCTCAAAGTTAAACTTATTATGTAGAAGTTTCTCCTCTATCCATAAGCTTAAATAAGCTAAAGTCATTATTATTGATAGCAACCCATAAGCTGCTAGTCCTAGATAGATCCATTCTTGAATCATCATATAGTTACCTCCTAATCAACTAATTAATAATTATTGTCTCATGTATTTGTCATAAAGTCAATGACCAAATTAAAGATAATAAGCTCAAGCCCTGTTACTAGGCTTGAGCTATATTTAACAAGTGTTGTTGTTTTTGTTATATGTGGAACTAACCCTGTGCCACTCCCTCCCAAAAACCAGAATACTAAATTTAGTAGCATTTAAATATGTGGAGTAATAGGCTATAACCCTAGTTTAATGAGGTGCAGCTAATCCTCTGGTGTTAGATCCTAATCAACTATCTCTTTCTGTAAGCTACAGAAATAATTTACTTGTGTTTAACACTATAGAGAACACTTAAGACAAAAAGAGATAAATTGATAAATTGTTCCAGATCAATGGTAATATTATTAAGAGCAGGTAGAGATTTACATATACTCCCTTTGTGTATGTTCATTTTAGCCCTAATCAACCTCCACCTGCTTAACAAAAAAGAGGAGATACAAATCTCCTCTTTCTTGTTTCAGTTACATAAAGGAAAGCTATTGCTAGTCCTCCTATTGTCCCCTCTTATTCTAACTTACTTTTTTCTTTGCATAAGTCTTTATTACAGCTAAAGCTGCACCACCACCAGAAATAGCAGCTAACTGTAAAGCATTAGCATCTACTCCTACAAGTGGAGATATGGTTAAAGCACCAATAAATGCTTCAACAAAAGTCCAAATAGCTCTCTCAAGCATATCTTTCATATCATCTGACATAACTCACTCCTCCTCTTTCATTCTTGTTTGTATTTTTTTAAATTGAACACATCTTTTTTTTATACATACAAAAGCATGGTTAATTAATTCTAATTTTTCCTTACAGGAATTACATATTATATTCATAATTGTTGATGAGTTAAATTACTTAACTTGCATCCCTTTAAGTATGATTGCTTGTCTAAGAGCTTTAACTTCTGCTTTTAAATGTTTTATTTCTGTAGATAATATATCCATTATATCCTCCTGATTCTTAGAAACTTGAGATATATTTACAACATCATCTGTTGATTTATTAGATACTATATTTCCATCAAAGTTTTTATAAGTTACAGTTACTTCCTCTCCAGAAAGAATTGCATCTTTCACAATAGGATAAACTTGCTCATAAGCAGCTCTTGATGCTCCTCCAAACCCATCTTTCTGAGTTTTTGTTAGCAAGAGACATCCTTTAGTGTCTATTGGGCTATTGCCTACATGCCATAATATCCACTTATAATTAGGAACATTTCTTACCCAAATCATACCTTTATGCCATTCAGCACCATACCTTTTTAAATATCTATTGTGAAAACCACCATCAGCTCTTAATTCAAGTTTATATGTACCTGCAGGAATTCTTGTAGAGCCATGAATTTTAGTTGGATTATATTGATCCTCTATGGTGTATGCTAAAAAGGATCTTACATTATCTGTTACATCAAATAGCAATCCAGAAGTGAAATCTTTACCACTATTAAATCTTAATACTTCAAGTTTCATTATTTACCTTATAACCTTAATATAGTCCCACTTAGCCTCTCCTCCAATTACAAAAGTAAGCATTCCTGCCCTAGATCTGTCCCCTTTTGTATTTTCAAACCATTCTGAGCCTGAATCTAATGTAGGAGCTTGTAATATGAGCCTATCTGAGCTTTCATAAGCAGAAAAGTAGTGATAATGCCCATGTAGAACTATATCTGCATCAGCTGTTGCATTCCTAGAAAAAGCTTGATCTGATAGCCATTTTCTTGCTTTAGCTTGTGAATTACCTGCACCTCTCATCTGATGCCCATGAAGTAACAGTAAAACAGTATCAGAAACCTCTATAGTCATAAATAATTCACTATCTGGAATAATAAAATCTAATGATTTTTTATAATCTGCTGATTCTTGAAATATCTCTTGTAGTTCCTCTGCCAACATAACATCTTTATTATCTGCAAAAGTTGTATAGGCTCTACCATTCTTTCTGTTTTCTCCATGATTACCACCTATAAAACAAACTAAACCTTTACTAAACAATGGCATAATTTCTTTTATTAAGGTGTATATCATCCTCCTAGCTACCTTTTGTTGAGATCTTTCATCCATTATTGTAGTAAATTCTTGCATATTGTAATGATTTGAACAGGATTCAACTAAATCCCCTAATCCTGCAAACAATACCTGCTCTAATGACTCTACTTTCTGGATCTGCTTAATCTGTGCCTTAATCTTAGGAATATAGTCTATAAACCTCTCTATTGCTTCCTCAGTACCCTCTTTACCTATTTGAAAATCTGCTAGTGCAATACAGAATGTTTTTGTATCTTTTACAGGATTTTTATTTGTTTTTTTCTTTAGCTTACCTGCAGAGGATAAAAGCTTTTTAAAGTCCTGATCTGGCATATATTGCTCACTAGAAACAATCTTTGCTTTGAAGTAATAAAGCCTCTCTATATTGCCATTTCCTATGTTAGAATCCCAAAATCTTATTTCTGCTTGATTTTCTATAACTTTGTATTTATGGGCATCTTTACCAAAATATGACTCTAATTGTTCTTTCCAATCCACATCATTTTGCTTTTGTGGGCTAGATACTATTTCTCCTGATCTTGTAGCTTGGCTAAAAGATGCTGATGGCTCAAAGCCTTTGGGATGCTGTATTTTCTTTTTAGTTTGTCTAGGATCTCTATCTTTTACAGTTTTTGCAAACTTTTTAAGATTACTTGATTCTGCCATCTCTATAATCCCTAAAGTATCTCCTTACTGTGTTGTAATTGAGATGTGCAAATTGCTCATATTGATCTACTAAATATTGAGCTGCTGTTGTATCTGATATATATTCTGTTTCAGCTTCTTTAGCCACTTTAAGAAAGATTTTCTTAGCTTCTGGATTATCTAATATAAATCTAGTAGCTGCAAACTGCCCTGTAGGCTTCTTTCCCTGCTGTTCAGAGTATTGTAATAAAGTCATTATTCAACCTCCTATAAGTCTAGGATAGTTAATTACTAAGACATATTTTATTCAGGTTTAGGATTATCTGCTTTAACTTGTGCTATATGATCTGCCCATGTAGTAGTGTCATTAACACCATCCCAATATTGCATATCTAGTTGATCTTGTATTGATCCATAGGCTTCTTGTCTAGCTTCAATATAGCCAAAGTTATAATCATTAAGAATAGAGTTTTTTCTGTCCTCTATTGCTTGATTATATTCTGCATCAGTAAACTCTCTAACTTCATTATTTACTTGAGCTTTCATAGGCTTTGCAGCTTCTACCTCTGCAGTAGCTTGTTCTAGTGCTTGTTCCTCTGTCATATCTCTCCTATCTTACTATATATTTCTTATACTTACTTCTTTAAACCATATAAAGTGAATACACCATTGTCTATGTTTCCACTATCCATAAAATATTGCAGTCCATTTACTGTACTTGTAGAAGTAAAAACTCCTCCACCTTGTTGTCCTACTAATTCTGGTGTAGAGTTTAACTCAGCAACTTCTTTTGTCATAAAAGTATATTCTGAACTGTTGTTAGCATTAAAAACATAAATAACAAAATTAGAACTTTCCCCTGTTGCTGTTCCTATATTAGTTCCCATATCCCAACTTGTTTCATTAGTTGCAGATTGGTTAGCAAAAGCATTACCTGCTCTTAATAATTTACTTGCTCTGTCATAATTTGCAGTTGTATTTGGTGTATCACTTTCAGTAACTCTACATTTAACATCTTCTGTGTCTGTATCACATTGTAAATTACTTACTGTAACCATATACACATCATAAGTGCTATCAATACCTGTTAAAGTTACAGAACTTACTGCTGAACTAACTGTTGTTTCTGCTATTTTTATTAAGCTACCTGCCATTTTTTATTTCACTCCATATACTGATATTGTTACATCAAAATTAATACTTGCATTACTACTAAAAATATTCAAACCTGTAATTTGTTCTGTTACTTTATGTACACCAATTTGCTTTACACCTCTAAATCTATTATTTGAAGTATCATATCCACCTGCACCCTGTCCAAGCATAAATGTATAACTTGAACTGTCATTAGGATTAAAGACATAAACAACACTTCCTGCATTTTCATAATTTCCTAATTGCATTGTGTCATACATATAACTTAAACTTGTAAATCTATCATTATCAAAACTTGTTTCAGCTTTCATTAATAATCTTGCACTATCATACTCATTATCACTAATAACACTTCCCCCACTATCTATCAATCTATGTCTTAAAGAAATAACACCTGCCCCTGTTGTTCTGTAATCAGCAGTATGTCCAACAATTTTATAAACATGATATTTATCACTAAAACAATTTGTAATACTTAAAGTATTAACATCACTTCCTGTAGCAGATTTTATAAATTGTAAATTAGTACTCATTATGAATATTCCTTTATGCCATATAGACTTGCAATTACTGTATCTATATTTCCTGTGTTACCAACTAATCTAATTGCATTTACAGTTTGTGCAGTTGGTTGAGCACCACTACCAAACCAAAATTCTGCTTCAGGTGTTCTAGTCCAAGACATATTGTGTGATGTTACAAAACTATATTTAGAACTATCCCCTAAATTATAAAAGTATATGTAGCCATTAGAATTTTCATTACTTGCAGTTCCCTGATTACCATTTACTCTTATTCCTGCATAACTTGTACTCCTGTTCTCAAAAAAAGAGCCTGTACTTCTACCACTTTCAAAAGCATAATGATAACCACTTGAACTAAAAGAACTTCCACCATTGGTGCTAAATTGTAGCTGTAAAATATTTCCATCTACTATTGGTTTAAATTTTGTAAAAGTCATTAAATGAGTATTGAATTTGTTTTCTTCTATGCTTGTAAAGTCTAATGCTGATGTTGAACTTGTAACTTCTTGTGTTTGTATTAATTCTAATTGTCCATAGTTAGTATATTTATCTGCTCTTGTTAAATCATAAATATCAGTAGGTGTAAAGATACCTTTATTATTGCCAAAACTTTGTTCAGGGCTCTCTGGTATATATCCAAATTCACTACTCATAATTAAACCACCCTGTACAATGTAAAAGTTCCACTTGCTATGTTTCCACCACTTTCAACAAAAAAATTTATTCCATTACAAGATTGTGCAACTGTATGTACTTCTCCACCTTGTTTTCCCATATGGGTAGAACTTGCATTTAAACCTGTCTGCTCAACAGTAATAAATGAAAATTCACTACTATTATTAAAATTATATAAATATAATATACAATGTGCAGTTTCCCCTGTTGCATTACCTGTTCCATTTGCTAATCTCATTTCTGTTTCATTAGTAGCAGATGAGTTACTAAAAGTTGTATCAGTTCTAAGTAATTTACTTGCTCTATCATAATTAGCAGTACTGTCTGCTGAACTATCACTAGCTTTTGTTACCCTTGCAAATAAATCTTTATCATCTGTTGCAGGTATATAACCCATAACTGCAACCATATAAACATCATCACTATCTATGCCTGTTAAAGTAACACTAGCTACTGCACTTGATACTGTATTTGTTGCTACTTGTACTAGTTGTCCTGCCATTAGCTATCAACTCTCAATCCATAAGTGCTAATCTTTCCACCACTTGCAAACTCCCCTGCACTTTCATTAAGTTCTGCTTGAAAACCTGTAATACTATTTAATTGATGTAAGACACCAATTCCTTTATACATTCTATAATTTCCACTAGGTTTTGTTGATGATTGCCACAAACAAAAAGTATAAGAACTTGAACTATAAGGATTAAATACATAAGCTACATTTCCTGCTGATTGTCCACTATCATCTAAAGAGCCAAATACATTCCACAATCTAGCTTCACTTGTACTTCTGTTTTCACTAAAACTTGCTTCTGCTTTCATAGCTTGTTGTGCATAATCATAATCACTTGCACTAATAACACTTCCACTAGAATTAATAAACCTTAAATTAAAACCTGTTGCTGTTGAATTGTTAGCTAGATTAACAGCACCTACAATTTTATATATATCAAAATCACTAGAAAACACATCAGTAATATTTACTGTTTGAACACCTGCTGTTGTTGTAGTTTCATTAATTAATCTTAAGTTACTCATACTAAATTTGTTTCACTCCAAAAAGTTTTATAGTGCCTGTCATTGTACCTGAAATTGAAGTAAATCTTATTCCATCTACTGTACTAGCTTGTGGT
>VMHT01192910.1_pt1 | contig 26227 bp, 31 predicted proteins | sample 4693611 | NCBI WGS metagenome assembly VMHT01 (sample SAMN12280063, study PRJNA550983) | marine metagenome | isolation source: seawater sampled from same location over 5 years 0.02-0.2 micron viral filtrate | place: USA: collected off the coast of southern California halfway between the port... ...
ACTATCAACAGCTACTTGGCGGTAAGAATTTAGATTGGATTCGGTGTTATGCCCAGGGAATGTATACGTTTGTCCAGGAAGGCAGACCAGTTTGGCCTGAGTATGATGATGAGTTGATGTCAGGTGATGTGGAAGTAGATCCATATTATCCAATACAAATCGGTGTGGACTTTGGTTTAACTCCGGCAGCTATCTTTGGTCAGCGTACTCAAGGCGGTGCGTGGCGTGTTTGCGATGAGCTGGTCACGTTTGACATGGGGCTTGAACGATTTGGTCAGGAACTCCTGGGAAGAATAGCAGAACGGTATTCTAAGAATGAAATCCTGATATGGGGTGATCCGGCTGGTAATAAACGTGATGAGATCTATGAGGTTACAGCCTTCGATCATCTAAGATCGATAGGATTTAAAGCACAACCAACAGATAGCAATGCTTTCCAGGTCAGGCGCGAGGCTGGTGCTTCGCCAATGTCCAGGCTTGTTAGCGGTAAACCAGGGCTAGTTGTCGATAAAAAATGTTTGAGGCTGCGTAAATCTCTTAGTGGTGGGTATTTTTTCAAACGGCAAAGCCTGGGCGCTGGTCAGGAAAGATTTAAGGATGCGCCAGTAAAGAACGAACATTCGCACTGTGGTGATGCTTTTGGGTATCTCATGCTAGGTGGTGGTGAGCAAAGACGCTTACGAAGGGGATCGTATGGCTCTACGTTTCAGCAAGGGTCATATACTGCGAATAGCGACTTCAGTGTGTTTTAATGGGCTTGATACAGCTCCCTACGTTCAAAATGAGGCCGGATGAGCAGATCGTGCCGCTACAATACAATCATCTTCTAAGCATAGACCTGGGGCCACACGAAAAAGAGTATGCCGATAGTATCTCTGGGTATTTAGATTATGTTTGGGAAAATTCTGAGCATGGCTGGAGCTGGGCAGCTATTGGTCGAGGCAAAGTTGTTTGCGTGTTTGGCGTAAGAGATGTTTGGCCTGGCGTAGTGGAGGCATGGTTTATTCCAGGCGAAGGATTAGAAAATCACACAAGGTCTACTTTGATAGGCGCAAGAGCGCTTTTAGGCGAGGTAATGGCTACATCTGGTATCAGAAGGATGCAGATTTTTGTAAAATCACAACATATGGTGGCATTAAGGTTTGCCAAAGCACTACATTTTGAGGTAGAGTGTAAACACAGAAAGTTTGGCCCAGAGGGGGCTGACTATTATTCAATGGTAAGGTTTGAATAAATGAGCGGTATTTTTGGAAGAAAAAAGGCACCACCACCAACAGAGCCAGTAAAAACGCCAACAGAAGAAGTAATTGATCGGCAAGAAGCAAGAGCCGAAGCGCAAGAGACAACTCAAATGCAAGGCGCACAAAAGCGCAGACGCTTGAGAAGAACTGGCGGTATGAGATTATTATTCTCACCTCTTAGGCAAGAAGGTGCTGCTATGAATGAAATTAAGAAAAAGCTTGGCGGCTAGTCATGGCTAAGAAAACAACAAAGAAAAAGTTTTCTTTTTCAAATATGTTCAAAGTAACAGAAAGCCAAAAGCAAGATATAGCCACTGGAAAATTTTCTGGTTCAAAAGCGCCAAAAAATTCAGCCAAAGATGATTTCTTAATGGATATAGGCGTCAAGGAAAGAAATCAGGCTTATTTTCGTGATTTAGAAGATAGACAAAAACGTGGCCGAGAGGCATCGAATAAACTTGGTAAAGATCTTAGAGGAAACCCAGCTACAGATCGCAGCCGTCCAAGGGGTGAAACCGCAGCTGAACGTGCAGCAAGATTAAAAAAAGAAGCCCTGGAAAAACGAAAGACCGAAGGCAAGGAAAGACGTAAGAAATTTTATAAACAGAAGGACGAAAGGTTAGCGAAGTTAAAAGCTAAACTTTTGAATTTAGCATGACAAAAATTAAAGAAGATCCAAGAGTATTTCATAGAAATGAGGCAGACCCGAAAAGGGCAAGAAACGAGAAGGGTCACCTAGTTGCGGATGACCCTTCCACTCCCGAAGTCAACGAAGCGTGGGAAGGTGGCAAGGCTCCAAAGGAAAAAGCCCCAAAGAAAAAGGCAAAGCCTCGTGGTAAAAAAAGTACATCAAAATCCTAAAGGCGGTTTAAACGCTGCTGGTCGGGCCTTCTTTAATCGGACAACAGGCTCAAAACTAAAAGCTCCGGTAAAGACAGGCGATAACCCTCGCCGAGCGTCCTTCCTGGCTCGAATGGCAGGGAACTCTGGGCCGGAGCGTGATAGCAAGGGGCGACCTACTAGGCTGCTCTTATCCCTCCGCGCCTGGGGTGCTTCTTCAAAAGCAGATGCCAGAAAGAAAGCAGCGTCTATAAGCAAACGAAACGAGAGTAGAAATGCCTAAGTTAAATGTAAAAGAAGTAATGGGGCGTGAGGCAAAAGCACAGGCTCGAAAAGATGAATGGCGCTCAATCTATGAAGATTGTTATGAGTTTGCTCTGCCGCAAAGAAATTTATATGGCGGTTATTACGAAGGTAAAACCCCAGGTAAAAACAAAACACAAAGAGTTTTTGATAGTACGGCTGTATCGTCTACAAAAAGATTTGCGAATAGGATGCAGTCCGGCCTTTTCCCACCAATGCGTAAATGGTGTAGGCTAGAACCAGGTGCAGCTGTTCCAGAAGAAGAGAAAGAACGAGCGCAAGAAATACTCGATGCCTATGTGGATATTATGTTTGATCAGCTACGGCAGACAAGCTTTGACCTGGCAATGGGTGAGTTTCTTTTGGATCTCTCTGTAGGCACAGCTGTTATGATGATTACGCCAGGCGATGAAGTAACTCCTCTGCGCTTCTTAGCTGTTCCGCAATACCTGGTAGCGATCGAAGAAGGCGCTTATGGTATGATCGATAATGTATATCGTAAGCTACGGATTAAATCTGAAGCCATTAAGCGAGAGTTTCGTGACGTTAAAATAACGCCAGAGCTTCAAACAGCGATTGATGATAAGCCGCACGAAGAGCTAGATTTATTTGATGCTATAATTTTTGACCAGGAAAGCGGTCGGTATCACTATCATGTGGTTTGGCCACATAAGCAGCAAGAGCTGGTGTATCGAGAAATGGATAGCAGTCCGTTTATTGTTGCCAGGTTTAGTAAAACAGCTGGTGAAGTCTATGGTCGAGGTCCGTTAATCGATGCGATTGCAGATATTAAAACACTCAATAAAACAAAAGAATTGATATTAAAGAACGCAAGTCTTTCGATATCCGGTGTATTCCTTGCAGCTGACGATGGTGTATTAAACCCCCAGAATATTAAAATACAACCAGGTGCAATTATTCCAGTTGCGCGTAATGGTGGGCCGCAAGGTGCTTCCCTGGCTCCTTTACCCCGAGCTGGGGATTTTAACACAAGTCAGATTGTTATCCAGGATCTTACAATGAACATCAAAAAGATCTTGATGGATGATAGTTTGCCACCAGATACAATGAGCGCCAGGTCAGCTACAGAGATCGCCCAGCGCCAGCGTGAGTTGGCTACAAATCTTGGGTCTGCCTTTGGTCGATTGATGACAGAGATAATGATACCGTTAATATCCAGGACTTTATACGTTCTCGACCAGCAAAAATTTATTCGTATGCCTCTAAAGGTAAATGGTGTTCAAGTTAAAGTTGTGCCAGTGTCACCATTAGCAGAAGCGCCAAAAATGGAAGAGGTAAATCAAATTATAAACTTCATGCAGATTGCCAATGCAATGGGGCCAGGAGGCCAGACTGCTTTAAATATATCAGAAATAGTAAGCTTTATAGCTGAAAAGATGGGTATCGATGCTCGATTGCTTAATACACCAGAAGAACAACAGGCAATGATGCAACAAATGCAGCAAGCTATGATGGCTGAACAACAGCCAGAAATGGCGACAGATGAAACTGTCGCTGGAGCTATGCAATGAGTTCGGCTGAAGGTTGGGAAGGATTAGACCAGGCACAGGCGAAACCGCAGAAAGCGGATGACCTAGACATATTATATGGTAGGTTATTTAAATCACAGGAAGGCCAAAAGGTGCTTAGTCATCTGAGGCAGATAACAATAGAACAACCATCCTGGTTTCCTGGAGAAGATCCAAGTCAAGGCTACTTTCGAGAAGGTGCGGCTGATCTTGTTCGGGTAATTATGAAAAGGGTGGATAGGAGCGATAATGTCTGAAGAAACAGAAAATGTTGAAGCCCAGGAAGCAGATACACCACTAATAAACGTAGATACAAAAGAAGAAGATCAGCAAGCAGAGGCTCCTATGCCTGTGCATGAACAGCCAGAACAACAGGAAACGCCAGAAGATGATGGCGAACCTATTGATCGACCTGATTACTATCCAGAGAAGTTTTGGGATGAAGATGGACCAGATGTTGAAAAGCTTGCAAAGAGCTATGCAGAATTGGAAAAAGCATTTAGATCCGGCAAGCATAAAGCACCGGAAGGTGATTACGATGTTTCGGATTTGGTTGATCGTGGCCTCGATCTGGAAGATCCGGCTGTTGAGGTATATAAAGAATGGGCTAAAACGTATGGCGTTTCACAGAAGGCGTTTGAGGAATTGGCTGGTCAGATCTTGGAGATGAATGGCGAACAGGCCGAAGATATTGAGTATGATCGAAGAGCTGAAATGCAAAAGCTTGGTGCTAATGCCCAGGAGAAAATTGGTTTTCTTGAGCGTAACATCAAAGGAGCTGATCTAAACGAAGCAGAGAAAGCAGCTCTAAGCTATAGCATAAACAATGCTGATAGTATCAATGCTTTGACTAAACTTATCCAGGGATACACCAATGAGAATATCCCAATAAAACCTGTTGTTGCAGAACCAGAGATGACAGTAACAGATCTTCAGCAAGCGATCGCAGATCCTCGATGGCAGACTGATGCTGTATGGCGAACTAACATCGAAAAGAAATGGATGGAAGTTAACAGCTAGATATTGTTGCAATGTAGGTTGTTTGTGTGTATATGTGGTGTAACGGATAACCAAAGGCGGCCCGTTTATGTGGTGAATCCACTGGTTGGCGTGACCACTTCCACGCAAGCGACCGCCCGAAACATCGGCTAACGGTAAGCGTTTTATATTAGAAACCTTAAAAGGAGGCTTCTGCTATGGCGCAGAGTATCACTAATGCCTTTGTAACACTATTCGATCAAGAAGTGAAACAGGCATACCAAGGCGAGGCATTGCTTCGCGGCACTATGAGAACACGAACAGGTGTTCAGGGAAACACAGTTAAGTTTCCAAAAATCGGCAAAGGCGTTGCAACGGTTCGCGTTCCGCAAACTGACGTAACTCCGTTAAACGTAACCTATAGCAATGTTCAGGCAACAATGTCTGATTTTATCGCTGCAGAGTATTCTGATATCTTTCATCAGTCTCATGTTAACTTTGATGAGCGTAGAGAGCTGGTTCAGGTTGTTTCCAAAGCAATAGCTAGACGTATGGATCAACTTTGCATCGATGCTCTTGATGCGGCTGGATCACCGTCAACGGTTGCAACTGGTGTTGGTGGTTCTACTACCAATATGAATATTGCAAAACTCCGTGCGGCTGCTAAAGCTCTTAATGAGAAAAACGTACCAGCTGAAGGGCGTCACATATTGATGCACTCTTCTCAGCTTGATGCGTTGCTCAGTGAGACTGAAGTAACTTCGAGTGACTTTGCTGTAGTCAAGGCTCTTGTTCGCGGTGAAGTTTCATCGTTCATGGGCTTTAACATAATGACTATGGGTGATCGTGATGAGGGTGGTGTTCCAAAACCATCTACTCGTACATGTTTTGCATGGCACGAAAGCTCAATGGGTTATGCCGAAAGCATTTCGCAAAAGAGCGAAGTTAACTACATACCTGAAAAGACATCTTTCCTAGTAAGTTCCATGTTCTCAGCTGGAGCTATAGCGATCGATGACGAAGGTATTGTAAAAATTTCATGTACTGAGTAAGGAGACTGATGCATGGCTTTTTCAAGTACTGGTTTAGCAACCATTGGAGCATCTAAGAAAGGCAATGCGCCTTCTATGTACTCCTACTCAACAACTGATGCGATTGCTGACGTAAACACTGAAGGATACTTTAATAGTATTCATGATACGCTTGCGGTGGGTGATATAATTTTTTGCAGAACATCGACAGGAGGAACCCAGGTTCTAACTATTGTTTACGTTCTGACAATTTCAGCTGCCGGAGTTGTTGACGTTAATGACGGAACGACATTAGCAAATACTGACAGTGACTAATTAATATGGGGCTGGGCAACTGGCCCCTTATATACATTGGAGGGTTATGATGGCCGTAGGCGATACAGATTTATCTATTTGCTCAGATGCTTTAATCTCGCTGGGGGCTTCGCCCCTTTCTTCGTTTACAGAGGGAACCGATAGCGCCCAGGCTTGCGATCGATTATACCCAGATTTAAAAAATACATTACTAAGCACTTATGTTTGGTCTTGGTCACTAGCCAAAATCCAACTGGCTAGACTATCAGCTACACCGATAAATGAATGGAAATATGCCTATCAAATGCCAGGCGACCATTTAACTGGTGCGTTAGCAGTATTCGAAACTGACGGTACAGCACAAAGATCTGTTCGTTATGGTTGGGAAATATATGGCGATCAATTAGTCAGTAATATGGAAACTGTTTATATTGATTACCAACAAACTATAGCCGAAGCTAAGATGCCAAACTATTTTGTTCGCTTGCTTAAAACGGCATTAGCGGCTGAGTTAGCAATCGTTATTACGGATCAAGTAGGAAAAGCAGATTATTTTAGAGGAATTGCATTTGGATCTCCTGGGGAAAATGGTCGAGGTGGTTTGATGCGTGAAGCTATGAACATCGATGCCAGGGGGCAATCAACACAAATTGTCGAGGACTATTCGCTAATTCAAGTGAGGCAGTAAATGCGTATTACTCAGTTTCAAACAAACTTTTCTGTTGGTGAACTAGATCCGCTATTACGAGCCAGGACAGATTTATCACAATATCAGAACGCCCTGGAAGAAGCGACAAATGTTATTATACAACCTCAAGGCGGTCTAAAGCGTAGAGATGGGTTAAAGTTTATCTATAACTTTGGAACAGGCTTTACAGCATTTAAGCTAATACCTTTTGAGTTTAGCGTCACAGATAGTTTTCTTTTAGTTCTAGTTGTTGGCCGGATCTATGTATTCAAGGCTGGTGTTCTGCAAGCAAACATAAACGGAACAGGCAATGATTATATAGCTGCCTCAGATATTACGGCGGCTATGCTTGATGAAATTACTTATACCCAGGCTGTTGATACACTTATTCTATGCCATGAGGATTTGCAGACAAAAAGACTTGTTAGAAACACAGATACAAACTGGACGTTAGAAAACTTACCGTTAACAAATGTTCCGCAATATCCTTATGCTTTAAGTATACACTCACCAAACTTTACGATTACCCCCAGCGCAGTATCCGGTAACATTACTATTACAGCTTCAAGCGTAACGACAGACACAGGGACAGCTCAAGCTGGGGGCGCTAGTACAATTACACTCAAATCTGCGTCTGCGTATTCGGCTGATGATGCTCCCAATGGAATGTCTGTCACGCTTACTTCTGGCACTGGATCAGGACAATCTAGGTTTATTGATGATTATGTAGGTTCAACTAAAGTTGCTACAATATACCCACCCTGGACTACAGCGCCGGACAGCTCAACAGGATACAAGGTTGAGGCTTTCTCAGCGGCAAGCGTTAATGAATTTGCCCAGGTTGATACTACTTTTGGACGAGCCAGGTATGTAGAGTTTGTTAGCGCGACAGTAATGAAGGCAGTCACAGAAGTTCCGTTCTTTGATACCAGTGGCGTTGTAGCTGGTAATTGGAAGAGTGAACATGGCTATGAGGATGTCTGGAGCAACGCTCGAGGCTGGCCAAAATCAGCTACGTTCCATGAGGGTAGATTATATTTCGGTGGATCAAAGTCCAGGCCCAATACCATATGGGGATCAAGAGTTATTGATTTCTTTAACTTCGATCCTGGCACTGGATTGGACGATGAAAGCGTTGAAGCAACCATAAACACTAATCAATTAAATAGTATTGTGGCTGTAATTGCTGGGTCTGATCTTAGAATATTTACTACTGGCGGTGAGTTTGTTGTTATTCAGTCAGAAGATTCTCCGGTTACGCCAGCAACTTTTCTTATCCGGCCACAAACAAGACTTGGCGCAAAGCCAGGTGTTCCGATAGAAGATCTTAATGGTGCGTCTGTATTTGTTCAAAGACAGGGTAAAGCCATAAACGCATTTCAATTTGGTTCAGGTACGAACTCATACCAGGTACAACAGATATCCGTACTTTCATCGCATCTTATAAAAAACCCTGTTGACCTGGCGGCTCGTAGATCAACATCAACCGATGAGGCAGATCGATTATTTATCGTTAATGGTGATGACGGATCGATGTCAGTTTATTCTATTTTAGTTGGGCAAGAGGTTATAGCGCCCAGCTCATTTACAACGGATGGTAATTTCATTGCAGTAGCCACAGAGATCTCCGATACCTTTTGTATTGTAAAACGTACAGTTAATTCGCAAGTCAGATACTATTTAGAAAAGTTTGACAAAGATGTAACACTAGATAGTGCTAAGACAGGCACAGCGGCCTCCTCAACAACGATGGATCATCTTGAAGGGGCAACTGTTGAAATTGTTCGTGATGGCGTTGTGGAGCCAACTCAGACAGTTCCAGCTTCTCCGTTTACAATTACGTTTGTTAAAAATTCATTATCTACTTTCCAAGTAGGATTAGAATATACAGTCCAGGCAAAGACAATGCCGACTGAGCCAGTGTTAAGTTCTGGATCGGTGCAAGGTGTTAAGAAACGTATTGTCCAGGTGGACGCTCTACTTAATCAAACAAAAGATCTTGTAATTAATGGTAAACAAATATCGTTTAGAAATTTCGGTGTTAATATTCTTGATACACCTATCCAGGCATTTACCGGATTAAAAACAGCGCATGGTATCTTGGGATATAGTGCTACCGGACAAATAACATTAACTCAGAATGTTCCATTACCTATGACTGTATTAGGCCTGGAATATAAATTAAGTGTAGGAAGTTAGATATGGCTAGTTTTGCAGCTCCAGCGATGATGATAGGATCAGCCGTTTCAGCGGTTGGAAAGATAAAGGCTGGCCGCGCTGAGCAAAAAATGTATGACGCTAAAGCTTCTCAGACATTACTCCAGGGCGATGCGGAAGCAGTCAGGTATAAACAGCAAGGCGCTGATGTTTTGACCAGGCTAAATGAAAACCTAGCTACTTTAATAAGTAGATCTGGCTCAACTGGCTCTGGAAACATTAGTGCAATATTTAATGCTAATATGGCAACGGCCTCAAGAGATTATTCTACAGCGCGAGATAACGCTATACTTGCAAAAGAATATGCTATTAATCAGGCTGATCAGTATAGACAAGCTGGAAGTGCTGCTCGAAGATCTGCAACCATCTCAGCGATTGGAACACTCACCACAGCTGCTTATAGATATGGAACTTTATAATGGCTAGATTACCAAGATTAACAAGCGCTGGATTGCAAGCTAATATTCCTAGAAGTGTAGACTTTGCCGGACTTCGTGGAGAGGCTGCTGTTGGTCAAACCATATCACAGACATTTGATCAGATGGGTGATTTTCTTTTTAAGACTGCACAGAAAGAATCTGTAAGGTCTGGTATCGAAAGAGTAAAAACAGAGGGAGCGCAGCCAATACTCGAGGCAATGCAAGCCCAGGGTGGCCCAAGAGGTCTTGAGGAAGAAACTGCTTATGAAGCTGCAAATAAAATAGCTATTGCAGAAATACAAACTGAAGCAGAGCTAGAAATTGCAAAAATTCTAACAGAGGGTCAAAACAATAAAACTCCATTTAGTGCAGTACAGTCACAATTAAAAAGTGTTTCAGATGGATTTCCGGCAGCGCTATCAGATATTGATCCGGTATCAGCTGCATTATTAAGAACAAATCTCCAGGGCAAAACAGAAAAAGCAGGACTAAGATATTCTGATTTTTGGTCTAAAGAAACATTAAGAACTTTAAAAGATAGACAAAATATAGCATCTGCAAATAAAGCAGAAACTATAATCGGTAATGCTATTGTTCCAGGATTTGATCCGGAAGAACTAGAAAACGATATAAAGCTAGGTGCTGAAGAATTAGAAGCTCTAGGTGTAAGGCCAGAGAATTTAATAACTTGGTCGGAAGCTGTAAGAGAAGAAGCATTAAAAAATAATATATTGTTTGATTATTATCAAAAAGATCTTGGTGAGCAGGAAGAATTTATAAATGATATAAAATCTGGAGAAACAACTTTACCAGGTATGGATTTTGAAACGAGCATACGTTTTATAAATAGCTATTTATCTCCAGAGTACAATAGAAACAAAAGGGCAGTTGAGGCTCAGTCTACGTTTATAATTAACAAAGTAGAAGATCTGGAAGATGTTTTAGAAAACGGTGGTCAGATTGATCAAAAAGAACTTGCTGATTTATTATCGGACTCATCTAATGTAATTAATTATGATGGAGGCGCATCGTCCACAGCTGCAAGAGGATTGCAAGACACAAGTAATTTCTTTGGGGAGTTAAGAACCAAATCATTAGCTGAGTTAGAGGCATATGTAACAAACATAGAAACAAATGGTTTTGATGGTGCGTTAGATACACCAGAGGAAGTTACCAGGGTAAAGCAAGCTCAAAGTTTTCTTACTAACATGAGAACAGAAATTAAGAATAATCCTATGGGTTATGCAGCTAAAGTAGGGCTAATCAAAAGAAATGAAATCATTGGCGTTGGTGAGGATAGCAGATTACAAATTGACCAGGGCGCTCTTACTGAAAGATTAAAACAAGCGACAGTTGTTGCAAGAGAATATGGCTTAGTAAATCCCCCTGTCTTTTTTAAAGATGAAATTGATCAGTTAGGTTTAGTTTTAGAAAAATCTGAAGGCGCTGTTAAACTTGATATATTAGGTATGCTTTCAACTATTGGCGAAAGTAGTGGTGAGGTTCTTACGCAATTATCAGAATATAATAAAAGTGATGCGTTAGTCGGTGGCCTTGTAACGATAGGATCTACACAAGCTGCAACCCTGGCAGTAAACGGTATGGATCGATTAAAGAATGATTTGATACCTCCAGGATTTACAAGCTCAAACACTGATCAAGTATTTTTGGATGTTGTTGGCAAACATATGTTTAATGCTCCAATACAACAATCTGCGGTTAAGGATGTGGCCAAAGCTATATATACAGAGCTTGCTGCTCAACAAGGTTTGGGTGATTGGAAAGATGACGTGGATAAATCTGTAAAGCTTTATACGCAAGCCTTACAGTTAGCTTCCGGTCAGCGCATTGTAATGACTGACACAGGTGAGGTTACCTATGGAGGCATGCAGCCAATAAGAGAAAAGATGACGTTTATTCCTCCGAATATGACAGCTGCCGATATGGAAAAAGTTATTGCAAATTTAAATCCAGCGTCAATAGAAGCTATCACAGGTCAGAAAATAGACCCAGCTTATCCAGAAAAAATTAAAGACGAAGAAACCTATAAGTTATTTTTTGCAGGGGGCAATCAATATTACATTTCAAATGTAGAAGATGTTGATAGGTTTGGCGATGATGTTCCTGTTTTAGATGTTGATGGAGCAACTATATTATTTGATCCAATGGATTTCTTGCAACCTATTGCTGGACTTACAGAAACAAAAACCCCCACCGTATCTACAGACTACTTCGATAAATTTACAGCCAGTATCGCTAATCAGCCAGAATTAAAACCTGGTGATACTGAATTAAGTTTTGAAACAGGCGAAGGGGAACTTCCTGGAACAGGTGTTCGGAAAAGTATGAAAGAAGCTCCTGGGCAACCAATGGCTTCAGAAAAATATAGTAGTGCAATCATGGCAGTTAAGGCTGGATCAGATAATAAAAAAGACATTGCTAATTTAAAGAAACAAACCAAAAATCTTTTAAATACGGCAGGGCTTACAGAATCAATAAGAGATAAATATTTTGGTAGTTTACCGTCACCAAATGATGCAGACTTCGATAGTGATTTATATGACGGTTATGTAAATTTTATTATAGATGGTGGTAAAAAGAAATATCAAGAATGGGTTAAAACCAGGCAATGATACAGTTTGATAAACCCAACAAATTAACATTAAGAGATCTGCAAGGGTTATCAAAACCAGTTACCAGGTACGAAGAAAATTATAATGCTGCTAGAAAGAAATCGCAGTATTTAGATCAGTCTCAAAGTAGAGACAGAATATTGCAAGATTTATGGGATCCTATTGTAGAGGAAGTAAGTGAGCTATTTCCTAACGAAACATTTGTAGATCCAGGCTCTTATATTAACAGAGGTTTTTTTTCAACAACTGCTACACCAGGAAAAGCTAGATCTGATTATGAATGGAGGGCAACACAAATTCTTGGATTTTTAAATCAAAACCAAGAAATAATACCGGATCACCTAAAAGATATTACTCTTGAAAGTCTTGAGGATTTAGCATCGGAAAGAGCAAAAGCAGCAAAAGAATACAATGATGAGATATCGTCCAGGGCTGTAGGAACTAGTGGACAGATTGGTCAATTCTTAGGTCAAGTCGTGGGAATTGTTGAGGATCCGACCATCATAGGCACATTACCTATAGGATTAACGTCAAAAAGTTTAATGAAGTTAGCTTTTTTCGAGGCATCATTAGGAGCCGGAGTTACGGCTATGAGTGAAGCATCCGTTAAAGAATGGTATGGAAAACAAGGTTATGATTATACCTGGAATGATTTTATTAGAAACGTAGGGTTTGCGGCAGTTGGTAGCGCAGCATTGCCTGTTGGGTTTAGAGTAACTGTTGATACTGCTAAAGGCGGTTTTAATGTCTTAGCAAAAGCAGGGAGGGCAAATAAGGACAGTCAATTCTTAGAAAAAGCAGCCAAGGAAGCTGAAGAGTTTGAGGCCGATAATCCGTTTGTAGATAGTCAATTTGCCAGATCTCAGGCAGAACATAATAATCGCACAACGGAAGCGGATGCAGCTGTCTTTAATAATAAAGCTCCTGCTATATCTGACGAAACTACAATACAACCAACGCCAGAAATAATTGCTTCTTCCACTGATAATTTAAATGGTGTTATGTTTTCCGTTCCTGCCAGGGATGCTTTGATCGATGCAAAGAGATTTCAGTTTAAAGAGGGTGGCGATGAGTATGGCGTTACCGAAAGACTGCAAGGCGTTACAGAATGGGATGATGTAAAAGCCGGAACAGTTATCTTTTGGGAAGATGTTGATGGCAAGATATTCGTTGCAGATGGACACCAAAGAGCAGGGCTAGCCAAGAGAATAATGGATCAGGATCCTAGCCAGGAGATTAACCTGGTTGGCTATAAGTTGCGTGAAGTTGATGACATAAGCTCAGAGAAAGCGCGAGTGATAGCAGCTACAGCAAACATTGCCCAGGGAACAGGCACAGCTATCGATGCAGCAAAAATACTTAGAGTTGAACCTGGTAGATTATCTGAGTTGCCTCCTCGATCAACATTAGTAAGACAAGCAAAAGATCTTGAAAAATTAAGCGATGATGCTTTTGGATCTATTGTTAATGATGTGATACCTTCAAACTATGGTGCTATAGTTGGGCGATTAATCGATGATCCTGACAAGCAACAAGCAGCCATCCAGGTTTTAGCAAGGTCTGATGTTGCAAATGCTTTCCAGGCAGAAACTATTGTTCGCCAGGTCAATGAACAAGATTTGGTTAATGAAGTACAAACTGGTTTATTTGGTGATGAGGTGCTTGCTGAAAGTCTATTCCTGGAACGTGCCAGGGTATTAGATAGAACGTATAAGATACTTAGAGAAGATAAGACAGCATTTGAGAATCTAAGCAGAAATGCAGATCGCATTGAAGCCGAAGGAAACAAGCTAGAGAAAACTAGAAACCAAGAAAGGGCAAATCAAAATGGCAAAGCGATCACGTTCCTCCAGGCGCTTGCAACGAGAAAAGGAGAGCTTAGCGATGAACTCTCAGCGGCAGCAAGAACAGCCAGGGAAACAAACAACTATGCAAACGCAGCAAGAGGATTTGCCGAGTCTGTCAGAAGAGGAATTGAGCGAGGCGATTTTGATCGGGCAGAAGTTGGCGATGTTAGACGCACTTTCGATGATGCGCCGAAAAGCCGCCAGGACGCGATTGAAGATGAGCCAGGCTTAGAGGGCTTCGATGAGCCATCCGGTAAAGCAGCTGAAGATCAAACAGATCAACTTATACTAAATACATTTAGGACATTTGACGCTCCTAGAGAAAGATCTGAAGGGTTTGCAAGGTATCTTGATGATGCTGAAGTAAGCGAGACAACTAAAGAATTACTTTTTAAAAGTGGCGATACTTTCAATGTAATGCGAAACATTTTTCAACAAGATCCTGATGACGCAGATCTTCTACAGTTTGGTGCTGACGAATTATCTTCGGTGCTAGGTCGTGAGATTTCAACTTCTGAGGTTCGCACTGTAACAGAAGATATTAAAAAAATTACGCAAGATGGTTTAAAAAATCAACCACAAATAATGACTGTTTATCGTGTAGGAGAGGTATTAGAAGATACTCCCCAATCTTATACACTTAATCCTAATTATAATATTGATTCTAATTTGCCCTGGCGTAAAGGCAAAGGCGAAAAACTAACTGCATATAAAGTTAATAAAGATGATATTCTTGCATCTCCAGATATAACAGAGCGTGGCAGAATTGGTGAAGATGAAGTTATTATTAGGGGTGAAGTCCTTATTCGTGATAACAAAACCACCCAACTAAAAGAAGTTCCTAGTGTTGTTGGGGAAGAAATACCTGGCGAAACAAATGCAAAGGTTATTGAGAAATCTTTTAAAGATCGCCAGCCAGTAGAAACTGTTGATGATATTTATAAGATAGCACCAGAGTCTCAAGACTTTATTGTAAACATTGGTAAGGGTATTGAGAAAGATTTAGGCGTTGAATTAAAAAACACAGGTTTGAAAAAAATTGAAACAGCTAAATCAAAGGTAGGAAGAAAAGGTTATGGAAGCGCAAAAGAGTTAACTGATATTTCAAGAATTGGATTTATTGTTAGCAAGCAAGAACAGAGTGATGAAATAGTAAAAAGATTTGGCCAGGAAGTTGAGGTCTTAGATGAGGGCTGGAGTACAACCCCAGCCGGTTATTTTGATAGAAAACTCCTTGTAAGAACTCCAAACGGTTTAATTTCTGAAATTCAAATATGGTCGCCAAAACTTTACGATGCAAAATTTAATAAAGGTGGAGAGCAGCTCTATACACAATATAGAGAAGTTGAAAAAACAAATCCTAAAAAGGCAAATGAAATAGCTCAGAAGCAGCGATCTTTATATGCAGAAGCTATTTCTCAAGAGGACTCTTCGTTTTTAAAAGTCTCTGGTATAGGAAAACTACCAAAGTTTCGCTCAAACAGCGACATAAATGCGTTCTCATCAGGTATAACTCGACCAGTATTGAAAACATCTGGACCATCTACAGCTGTCCAGGAGCCGCCTGGCGTAAGTATAGCCAGGGCTTCAGTTACGGAAAATGAAATTGCTGGGCGACCATCCCAGTCTACAAGTATTCGATCTGACATTTCAGAACCTCCTACTAAAGATATAATAGATCCGGTATCAGAAGTCAAGCCAGAGGATTTCGATATAGAAATTCCTGTTGGTCTTAGAGTTGAGGGTGATGAAATGGTTACTGAAACGAGAACTTTACGAGATGTTAAGACCGAACTCGATGCAGAAGATGCTTTAATTAATAGACTAGGGGTTTGCTCAATATGACGTTTAAGAAATGTATAAGCGATGGAGTAACAGCCGGAGAGATTAGCCAGGAAAAAGCTGATGAAGTTTTAAATCTTTTCGATGAATTGTTTGAGCAATATAACAGGCAACTTGGCCCTGGCCCTGCTACATCGAGGGCGAGTATTGATGCAGCTAATGTAATGAAAAAACAGGTAATGGAGCGCAAACGCAGAACGATGCTCCAGGCGCAAACCTGGAAAAGAATAACATTAGATTTAGAAAACTATAGAACAGCTGGAACTAAGCAACCAAGAAAAGATAAAGCTGCCCTGGCATTATTTGAACAGGACGAAGGATCTAGGTTTCTTAGCATAGCACAATTAGAAAAAGCTATTGAAAGAAGTGCGACCAGGAAAATGGATAAAGTCCTGGCAACTTTTAGAAGAGATCTCACTGGTCGAGTAAGAAACAAAGCCAAGCTCGAAAACATGATAAGAGAAACATTTGTTCCTGGAAGCACAAGAGATGCTTCAGCCAGGGAACTTGCCCAGGGCTGGCAAGAGGCGGCTGAGTATTTGCGTAAACGCTTTAATGCTGCCGGAGGTGCTATTCCTAAAAGATCTGATTGGGGATTACCGCAACAGCATCATTCTTTAAAAGTGCGCCAGGCTGGATATGAAGCCTGGAGAGATAAAATCACACCAATGCTTAACCTGGAAAAAATGGTTGATCAGCAAACAGGCCTGACGTTTTCTCCGCAAAAGTTAGAAGTAGCATTAAGAGATGTTTACGAAACAATAAGCACTGACGGTATGAGTAAGATTAAGCCAAGTGGTAGACCGTCTGGGCAAAAGGCAATGGCTAATCAACACGCAGAACATCGATTCCTGGTATTTAAAGATGCCGATACCTGGATGAAATATAATGATGAATTTGGCAACAGCAATCCATTTGACGTTATGATTGGTCATATCAGTAATATGTCCAGGGATATTTCATTTATGGAGCGTCTTGGCCCTAATCCTATGGCAACCAAAAACTTTATAAAAGACACGTTGCTTAAAGAAGGGGCAGATGATCCCAAAGCTGTAGATCGTGCAAGAGTAGCCGGAAAAAAAGTTGATGAGCTTTATAACATCCTTCGAGGAACGCATAACACACCAGTTCATGGGTTCGTTGCAACAGCCTTTGCCGGAACCAGGCAGTTATTACAATCAGCTCAACTAGGGGCTGCATCGATCTCAGCAATTACTGACGTAAACTTTCAGCGTATTGCCAGGGCAATGAATGGTCTGCCACAAACGAATACACTCAGAGCATATTTAAAAGCCTTGTCTCCATTAAAAGCCGAAGAAAAGGGAAGGTTAGCGATACGCCTGGGATTAACTGCCGAAGGTTGGTCATCGATCGCTTCAGCGCAAATGAGGTACACTGGAGATATATCAGGGCCAGAAGTTACCAGGAGAGTAGCTGATTTTGTAATGAGAGCTTCTTTGCTGTCTCCAATGACACAAGCCGGAAGATGGTCATTTGGCATGGAACTCCTGGGAACACTAGCTGACAATGTAGGAAAAACGATTGATGATATAGATCCTAGATTAAAACAATCTTTGGAAAGATACGGTATAGGATCTGAGAAATGGGATATCATGCGATCGACAGAGCTGTATGATCATAAAGGTGCAAAGTTTCTAAGAGCTGAAGATATTGAGTTTAGAGATGACATAGATCCAAAGCTTGCCAGGGAATTAGCTACTAATCTTATGGCGATGGTAGAAACAGAAACAAACTTTGCTGTTCCTTCTACATCTATAAGAGGTCGAGCTGCTTTAACTGGTGATTTACCTCCTGGTACTATTGGCGGTGAACTTGTTCGATCGTTCGCAATGTATAAAAACTTTGGTGTTACCCTGGTTAATACTCATATTCTTAGATCAGCTGCTACGCCTGGCGCTATGGGAAAAGGTAAAGCTTTTACAAACCTAATTATTAGCACGACTTTAATGGGCGCTTTGGCTCTTCAATTAAAAGAAATGTCAAAAGGTAGAGATCCCAGGTCAATGGATACTGGAGAGTTTTGGGGAGCTGCATTTTTACAAGGCGGTGGTTTAGGTATTTATGGAGATTTTCTTTTCGCAGATCTCAATAGATTTGATCGAGGTTTAGGGGCAACTATAGCAGGGCCAGTAGTAGGTTTTGCTGATGACGTTAGAAAGTTAACAGTAGGTAACATTTTCGAAGCTATCCAGGGCGAGGATACAAAAGCAGCAAGTGAGTTAATTTCTTTTGCTCAGCGATATACGCCTGGTGCAAGTATCTGGTATATGCGGTTAGGGCTTGAGAGATTAATATTTGACCAGGCTAAATTATGGGCTGATCCGGAAGCCAGGACAAAAATGAGGCGTATTCAAAAGAAGTATCAAAGAGAGTACGGACAAGATTTCTGGTGGCAACAAGGGAAAACGATACCGGATCGTAGACCGGATCTAACCGAGGCAAATGTCAACAGATTATTTGGCAATTAGAACAACATATGGTATAAGACAAACAAATCGAAGGATTATATAGATGACGGCTACACCTATTAGTAATGTATCTAGGCGTGTTCAGTTTACCGGAAACACGACAACTGGCCCTTTTGCATTTACTTTCAACATATTAGCTGACAGTGATCTTATTGTTATTAAGAACACAACCACGCTTACAATAACTACTCAGTATACAATAACTACAAATTCAAATGGAACCGGATCAGTTACTCTTGGTTCAGCACTTGTGGCGTCGGATATATTAACAATTATCGGTGGCAGAAGCTTAGAGCGTACAACTGACTTTGTAACGGCTGGTGATTTACTTGCTTCAAGTTTAAACGAACAGCTCGATAGCCTGGTTATTATGGCTCAACAGCTTGACGAAAAGGTTGGCCGATCAATCATAGTTAATGCTGGCGATGAGTCTGTAAGTCTGGAAATGCCGACAAAGGACAATCGTAAAGGAACCGTATTAGGTTTCAATGCAACAACAGGAGCGCCAGAAGCTGGTCCAACTATTGCAGATGTTCAAAGTTTAGCAGCAATAACAACAGATATTGGAAACCTTGCTGATATAGAAGATGGAACAGTAGCTACAGATGCAATTTCTGGTTTGGCTGCAATAAAAGCAAATGTAACAACTTGCGCTGGCATTTCATCTAACATAACTGCCGTTGCCAATGACGCATCTGACATTGGAACCGTAGCAACAGATCTAGCTGGATCTAACACAATAGGAACGGTTGTCTCTAACATCTCAAACGTGAATACCCTGGCTGGTATTTCTACAAGTTTGGCAGCTTGCGGAGCAATAAGTTCTGATATAACTACCGTTGCTAATGATGCAACGGATATAGGGCTTGTTGGCGGGAGCATAGCAAATGTTAACTTAGTAGCATCAAGTTTAAACTCAGGCGCATTAACGGCTGTAAATGATTACGGATCTGTTGCTAATGCAGTTGTCACCACCAACGATTACGGGAGCGTATAATGGCTATACAAGTACAATTAAGAAGAGGCACGGCAACGCAAAATAATGCGTTTACTGGTGCAATAGGCGAACTTAGTTTCGATACAACCAACAAACAAATTCGTATCCATGACGGATCTCAAGCTGGTGGTTTTAAAATAGGAACAGGAGACTTTCCTACTGGCACTGCTAACGTAGCATTAGGAAACACTGCTCTCGACAGCCTTGACGGAAGCAGCCCAGGCGGTAATAACGTAGCCGTTGGGCATAATGCACTTACTGCAAATACTACAGCTAGTAATAACGTAGCTGTTGGTAGCGGTGCATTAGCAACATCGACTACAGCAACAGATAATACTGCGGTCGGTTTTCAAGCATTAGCTGCAAATGATTCTGGTGCTGACAATGTGGCTGTTGGTGATGAAGCTGGACACGATATTACATCAGGTAGCAGAAACACAATACTAGGTTCTAAGGCTGGTGATGCTGCAACAACTACAGATGACACAACATTAGTTGGTTATGGTGCTGGTGGTGGTGCTATAATGACAGGCCATGATAACGTAGCTATCGGCTCTAATGCTTTAGCTGCCGCTACGTCAGGAAATAGTAATGTAGCAATAGGTAAAGATGCTGGTCTTGCAATAAGCACTGGCAGCAATAACGTAGCCGTTGGACATGAAGCATTAGAAACTGAAGATGGTAATGGTAATAATGTTGCTATTGGTTATCAAGCACTTAGAGTACAAAACGCTGGTGCTGATGCTAATAGTGTGGCTGTTGGATATCAAGCTGGACTAGCATTAACAACAGCCACTAGTAACACATTTATAGGCGCTCTTTCAGGTGATGCTGTAAATACTGGCTCTTTAAATACCTTTGTTGGTACTGCTTCAGGTTCAGCAACAGATGATGGTGCTAGTAATACGGCAGTAGGAGCTTACGCTCTTGATGCTGGTAATTGTCAGGATCATAATACTGCTATTGGTGCGGGTGCTTTAGGGGGTTCATCTTTTACTGGTTATGACAACACTATTGTTGGCAGTGATGCGGGTAATGGAATGACTACTGGTTACTCTAATACTTTTGTTGGTAAAACAGCTGGGCAATTAATTACAACAGGAAATGCTAATACGATTATTGGACGTTTTGATGGAAACCAAGACGGTCATGACATGAGAACCGATAGTAACACTATAGTGATTTCTGACGGTTCCGGAACTGTCAGAACCATGATAAATAGCGAAGGCTATCAAAGAATTAAATCAGTAAACGCTTCTATTGTTAGTGGCGCTACACATACTCATACTCACGATAATAATGATACTGATGGTTTTCTTTTTGAACAGCAACACGGTTCTTATGTTTCAAGTGCTGTAAAAATAAATGCTCATAGAGTTGCAAATTCTGGTTATGAAATGCTTTTAACAAGGTCTGGAAACAATGCAGACGTAGAGCATTATCTCAGGGGTGATGGTAACGCATATGCTGATGGTTCATGGAACGGTGGTGGTGCTGACTATGCTGAATATTTTGAATGGTCTGATGGTAACTCTGATAACCAAGATAGAACAGGTTATACAGTTGTATTAGATGGTAATAAAATTAAACTAGCTACAAGCGATGATGCAGCCGCTAATGTTATTGGAGCGGTATCTGTTAATCCCTCTGTTGTTGGTGATAGTGATATTCAGAGATGGAAAGGTAAGTATTTACTCGATGACTTCGGCGCTTATCAGACAGAGGAATACACTGAAACATGGTGGATTGATGAAAATAATGTCAAACAATCTTATAACACAGATAAAATTCCTGATGATGTTACCGTTCCTGATGATGCAACTGTAGATACTAAAGATGCAAAAGATAATACGTTAGTCAGAAGAAAACTAAACCCAGACTACAATCCAGATACAGCGTATATTTCTAGAGAAGATCGTAAGGAATGGGCAACCATTGGTATGATGGGCAAACTTCGTATTCGCAAAGGACAAAAAACTGGTGATCGTTGGATTAAGATGCGAGATATATCTGACACTGTAGAAGAGTGGTTAGTTAGATAATGGAAAATGAAACTGTTTTAATTAATGAGGCTGAATATAGCCTGGAAGATTTTACTGATGAGCAAAAGACATTGCTTCACCATGTACAAGATCTCGATGCCAAGTTAGCCAACGCACGTTTTAACTTCGACCAGCTGAATGTTAGCCGCGAGGCTTTCGCTGAGAAGTTAGCCGCTTCCCTGGAAACAAAACTAGAAGCAGCGGAATAGGTGATATGTGGATTTGCCCAAGGTTAATATAGCGGTTGCCGCAAGTGCGGTGGTAGCGATTGTTTCAACTGTGGGCGGTGGTATCTGGTACGCTAGTTCTCAAGCATCAATTATTGAAGCATTGCAGTCAGATTTAGAAACCCTGACTATTGAGAATAATGCAACTGACCGTACCAATTTGATCAGAGATGTAGAAGAAAACACAGAACGAATAGATGAGATCATAGAATATATCATCGAAGTCGAAGAGGATGGTGGTGACACTATTGATGAAATCTATGAAGAGTTTGAAGATGTTTACGAAACCCAAGAAGGTTTCCTACTCCAATTTAATCAGATCATCAAACTGCAAGCTAGGATTAAGACTCTAGAAAACACAATAGAATATCTTACAAGACGCCCGATTAACTCAGATGGGATGTAAGTATGGACCCATTAACAATATTAGGAGTTGTGAAAACTTCTTTAGCCGCCGGCCGCACCGTAGCAAGTTTATCAAAAGAACTAGGCCAGTTTTTTGATGCAACAGATAATGCAAAAAAGAAGCTGCAGAAAAAAGGTGCATCTAGTGGTAGCGTAAATAGTATAGCAATGGAACGATTTGCAGAATTACGCAAAATGGCCCAGGCAGAAGAGGACTTAAAAACGTGGATTTGTGATCCTAGAAATGGTCTAGGTCCATCCCATTGGCAAACTCTTTTAAAAATAAGAAGGGAAGTATTGCAAGAAAAGCGCGAAGCAGAAGCCCAGGCAAGGCGTGATGCTATAGAAGCTCAAGAGTTAGCTGTCACCCTAGCTGGGATTTTCTTTTTGCTTACAGCCAGTGCGATTGGCTCAATAGCGTATCTCCATCACATGAAGTGGATAAATTTTTGGGATTATTTTAGATGATTTATGTTTTGGTTTTTCTACATTTTATCAGTACAGATCGATTATATTATTATCAGATCGGAACTTATTCGGATAAAAATCAATGCCTAGAAGAAGCAGAAAAGGCAAAAATAATGGTAACCCATCACTCGATGAAGGTAAGCTGCCTGACGATCAACGCCCAACAATAGTAGATCATGGAAAGAAGTTTGCAGCATATGATAAAAATGGTAGACTTATAATATTAGGATACGATCGAAAGATAGTTGAGGATTACGCAAATGACAGAGTTCGACAAACTTGACACCGATAACAACGGATCATTATCGAAGGATGAATTTAGAGCATTGGCCATCGAGGATAGAAAACTTGTCATGTATGACAATGACGCTAAACGCAACCTGGAAAGAAAGCTTGTAACTATGTCAGCGCTGGGTCTTGTGTTGTATCCTTTTATAATTCTCTTAGCTTCTGTGCTGGGCTTCGATACGGCTGCTAGTTTAATAACAGATATAGCAAGCGTGTATGTTGTGGCTGCTTCGGGTACGGTGGTCGGCTACATGGGTGTAAACGCAATAAGGGAGAAGAATAATTGATTGATAAGCTGATTGAACCCGTTAGTGGTCTACTCGGGAAGGTTATAAAAGACAAAGACCAGGCCGCAAGGTTAGCGCATGAGATTGCAACGATGGGTGAGAAACACGCCCAGGAACAAGTCATGGCGCAGCTGGAAATATTAAAGATGGATGCTCAAGGCAACTGGTTTCAATCGTCCTGGCGTCCACTTATCGGCTGGATCGGGGGCATATCCCTGGGCATAAACTACATGGTAGCTCCCATCGCAATGGGTTTTGGTTTCAGTATACCTCAAGCTGATATGTCAGTGATGATGCCATTACTGTTAGGTATGCTTGGTATGGGTGGAATGAGATCGTTCGATAAGCTCAACAAAACGGATAGTAAAAAATGAGTGACGCATTAAAAATATTACAAGCTAAGTGTGGCGTAAAAGACGATGGATCGTTTGGCCCCAATACAGCTAGAGCTATAGCAAAACATTATGAGCTATCTGATAAACGTGGGGCGCATCTTCTGGGCCAGGCTCACCACGAAAGCGGTGGCTTCAACCGTACCAAAGAGGGTTTGTATTACAGTACGCCAGAAAGATTAATGGCTGTATGGCCTAGCCGATTTAAATCTGTAGAGGCTGCAATGCCCTACGCAAAAAACCCAGAAGCATTAGCTAACAAAGTATACAACGGACGCATGGGGAATGAAGAGGGTTCTAGTGACGGCTGGAAATTTTCTGGAAAAGGTTTCATTCAACTCACAGGGCTTTCTAACTATAGATCATTTGCTAGTGATATGCGTATACCAGAAGTCGTAGATCATCCAGCGTTTGTTGAAACTGAGTATGCCTTTGAGTCGGCTCTGTGGTTCTTTAGGTCTAACAACCTGTTCACTATATGTGACAAGGGCGTTGATGATGATACAATCAAGGCTGTGACCAAGCGCGTAAATGGTGGTACACATGGTTTGAAAGATCGTATCGAGCAAACTAAAAAGATTTATGAGTGGCTAGGAGATGCCTGATGAAACGTAGATTTGCACCTGTTCCAAAGGATAAGAAGTCCGGCATACCTAAGAAGTATGTGAAGGGTTCAAAAGATCCTGATGCTACCAGGCGTGAGATCATGCGTACCAGGGCGCTTTACAAAATGGGCAAACTTACTCCGGCCATGATGGATCGGATCAGCAAGCAAAGGAGCAAAAGATAATGGCCGCACCAGCAAAGTATAAAAAAATGTTTGGCGCTTCTCGTGCAGAAAAGATATACAAACGTGGCTTGGGTGCGTATTACTCAAGTGGTTCGAGGCCGAAAATGTCGGCTCATGCCTGGGCTGTTGCCAGGTTAAAGGCTCATGCGAAGGGCAAAGCAACGGTTAAAAAAGCAGACGGTGATTTATTTAGGAGTAGCTAAAATGCCAATGGGAAAAGGAACATACGGATCTAAAGTTGGTCGGCCATCAAAGGCTGCTAAGAAAGATCCTAAATTAAAAAAAGCAGCCATGAAAAAAATGATGGCTGCTCGTAGAAAGTAATTACCAGGGTCTTAGCTTTGGCTTTACTATCTTAGATGGTATCGCACTAACCTCGCAGAACCCAGCTTCAGCGTTGATCTGATCGTAGAGCGTATCGTTATTTAACAGTACGCTCCAACAATCATCTTCACTAGCAAACCAAATCTTTGCTTCCTGGGGGTGACCGTTCATTACATACACCAGGGTCAATAGAGTATAGAAGCTCATGCTTTTATTCTTCCATCCCTAAATTGTATCTTGTGTTTCTTAGATATGTTTTGCACGTTCTGATATGAAACCCCAAACTTTCGGCATACTTCAGCCTGGGATAATCCATCCTTTGCCATCTGAATATAGGTATCTAAACCACCTGGAACCTTACAGATACCAGATCCGTTAGTGTTACCTTCCTGGGTAGGCCAATCGATATTGTATTTAGTAATCAGCTTACTCATGTAGGTCAAAGAGATCTGTAGTTTCCTGGCTCCCTCGATCCTGGACAGTCCAAGCTTACCATACTTAGCAAGGAAAGAAGCTTTCTCTCTCTCTTGCTTGTCAATTAATTTTTGCCAAGTCATTACTTCACCTGTTTCTGTGTTTTGTTCCACTCAAACTCGAGCGCTTCTTTGCTAAGATCACTTACATCAAGTAAAGCTTTTATTCCTATCTCGACTGTACCCCTGGCTGTCTCGCCCAGCTTATCCAGGTTTTCAAAGTTAGCCAGGACAAGCTCAAACTGAGACTTCCTGGATTTATTTTTTTCCTGGTAAAGTTTTAGAGTCTGCACCAGTTCAGTACTAAACATTCCAGCCGTACTTAAAACATCTTTGAACTCTCCGTTATGCCAGACAAGCCTATACCCTTCCTTTGGTTCCGGCTCTGGTTCCTGGGGCTGCACACTCATGTCAATCTCAGGTTTCTTTTTCTTTGGCTTTTCGTCCGGTGCATCCGGCAAGCCTTCGCCCTGGTAAATATATAAAGCTAAACCATGCATGGCGATTGCTTTGACAAAACATCTTTGCCTGGCATCGTTGATCGCTCGAGCGTCTGGGTTTTTAATGGCCCGATTGTTATTGTCCATCACTGCAAGCCAGGCCATATGCGTAATGCCATCGATCGTGACACTACATCGAACCTCGCGGCTGTTGTCTGGATAAACAATATCCTCGAGCAACTCATAGTTTGCATTTTCGGTATTGTTCTTAACGTGCTTCCAGGCATGCGCCCAGGACAAATAATCAAACCGACCTTTCTTTTCTTTATCGTCATTTACATTTAAAGCCGAAAGTGTTTTCCAAGTATTATTCATTTTAACCTCACATTGATTGATTGATTTCCTACCTTGGGCCTGGCCCCTGGTACTGGTTCGCCATCGTCCAGGATCTTTTTGATTGCCTGGATGTCCGGCTTTGACGTTGTTATTTTCAGCTGCGTTGGCACTTGGGCCTCGTCAACTATCTCCACAGACCATCGCGGTTTCGTGACACTGACAGTTGCCAGGGCATGGGGTACTTTCTTTTGACCCATTGCCTGGAGCAGCTGCAACATAACTTGCCTGGTTGCATCTTGCCTGGCACTAAGTGTGCTGGCACGTTTTTTATACAGATCGATCAGCTCTTTGACCGCTTTCTCCTGGACCTTTAACTCCTGGTCTTGCTGGATTAGTTTGCCCAGGAC
>VMHT01088921.1_pt1 | contig 26225 bp, 24 predicted proteins | sample 4693611 | NCBI WGS metagenome assembly VMHT01 (sample SAMN12280063, study PRJNA550983) | marine metagenome | isolation source: seawater sampled from same location over 5 years 0.02-0.2 micron viral filtrate | place: USA: collected off the coast of southern California halfway between the port... ...
CCAGCCTTAACTTTAATGCTTTTGAAATTAAATAGTTTGTCATTCAATGAAACTTTGTAATGATGATTAGCTGGAACTTTTCTTTTAACAAGTTTGCCTACATCAATATCAAATTTTTTATTATTTAGGCCATATTTATAAATTTTTTCAGTTCTGTGGCTTTTCTCAGATACTTTTAAAGTACCCATTTTGTAGTCTGTATCTTGTAGAGGCATCCATAGTGTTATTGAATTTTTAGACCCAAGGTTAAAGGGGTAATCTTGATGGGATTGAAAAGAAAACTTAGCATCATTAGGCATGTCAGCTCTGACTTGAGGCCTGGTGCCAAAACAAGGTTTTTCTATACCAGCTATATTTAAAATTTTTTCTAAATGTTTTTGATTACTAATAGCAAAGATCCCAGGATGGAGTTTGATAATATCATACACACTTGTCCATAAGTTTCTATTTTTTGACTTATAAAGTTTTATAATGTCATTATCATTTTTAATTTTTTTTCTTATGTTCCCCTTAGAAATTAAATTGAAAATACTTATAAATTCCTTTCGTAAATTAATTATAACTTTTTTATTTATTTTATAAATAAAATATCCGTTTTCTTTGTAAAATTTTTTTAAACTATTATTTTTCATTATGTTTTTTACTCATTCGTTCGAACCATTCAGCAAAACTCCAAATTTTCCACAACACTGGATCAAAAAAACAAGTGCTAGCCTTTGATTGCTTGAATACTATATTTTCCAAAAAGGTGCTATTAATAAAATTGAGCTTACGATGCTTGCCGTTAAGAACCATTTTAGACACTTTTTTATAATTATCGAAAAAAAAATTATTAAAAGCAGGTTTATTAAATTTTAAATCAGATTTTTTATAATACTTTTTTCTGATTGCAGGTAAACCAAATGGGAGCTTAGGCTGAATTAATCTTTTTGGAATATAATTTTTAGCAATTTTTCTTAAAAGTATTTTTTCAATATTATTTTTATGTATTTTTTGATTTAAATTGGTTGATTGGACTTGGTTGATTAATTCATTATTTAAATATGGAAATCGCATTTCAACACCATTAGACATCACAGGATCTTCGGCCCTTCTAATTTGCACCTCAGGGATCTTGATATCATAGTCAAGCTTGACGATAATTTTATCAACATCTTGTGGATTTTTTAAATTATACTTATTAATAGTTTTTATAATTGTAGATCGAAAAGATCTAGTTTTAAGTATTTGAGGAGAAAATATTTTTTTTCTATTATTCTCAAAATCTATATCAGCTCCACCAATCAAAAACAAATCTTCAATTTTTAAAGACGATAAGTTCAATTTTTTTCTTTGAAGACTTCTTAATTTATATTTTTTTTTTAAAAAACTAAATTTTTTTTTGAAAATACCTATTAAAGCCAAATTATGATCATAACCACAAAACATTTCATCTGCTCCTTCGCCAGATAAAATCACATCAGTTTTATTTTTTTTTGAGACTTCACCTAATTTTTTAAAAGAGTATTCAAGAATTCCACATGAAGGGTAGGAGCTCGTTTCAAGGTAATTAACAAGATCGGCAGATCTTATTTTGACTAAATAATTTTTAGATTTATAAAATTTGCATATTTTTTTTACATTCTTATGTTCTCCAACAAGAGCTTTAGTTTGTGCGTTTTCAAAAACGGCTGTAAATGTTTTAATTTTAATATTTGGATATAACTTCTTGTACATCGATAGTAATAAAATCGAGTCTATTCCGCCAGATAAAAAAATTCCTACTTTTTTATCTCCAGAAAGTCTTGATCCAACACTTTTATAAAGTGTAGATCCAATTTTTTTTACAGTTGCTGATGTACTATTGGCAGAAGTAATTGTTTTTTCTTTATTACTAATAAATGGTTTAGGTTTTTTTAAAAATTTATTTATTTTAAATTTAATAAAATTTCCTGGGCTTAAATATTTAATTTGCTCAAAAAAAGTATTATTTTCTGTCAAACAACTTGAGACCATAAAATCTGCAAATCCTTTTTTGCTTATTTTGATTTTCAATTTTAATTGTTTGTGCAATGACTCTGGACTTGATGAAAAAAAAAATCTTTTTTTATTTAAACTGAAGTACAAAGGTGCTATCCCGTGTCTATCTCGAGCTATCAACCCTTCGTTAGTTATTGTATTTAATGCAAAAATGGCAAATTGACCATCCAACTTGTTTAAAAAGTTTTCCCCCCAAAAATGATATGCGTTTACAGCGACTTCCGCATCATTATTAGATAAGAATTTATAATTTTTTTTAATAAGAGTTTTTTTTAGTTCTCGGTGGTTATATATTTCACCATTCATAATTAAAACCATACTTCTGTCGTTACTAAAGCAAGGTTGATTTGCAATGGTTCTTTTATCTTGAGTTGCCAATCTTTGTATTGTTAAAGCAACATCTTTTTTCTTGGAGATCCAAATTTTATCCGAGTCTGGACCTCTATCTCGTAAAATTTTCCTTATAATATTTATATTATCTTTAGATAGGTTCTTATTATTTTTACTTAAATTAAAAGCCCCTCCAATTCCACACATATTTAATTTTTATGTACCTTTTTTAAATTGGGTTTTTTTTCTAGATAAGAATAGATATCTTCTGATAAAATTTTAGTAGCAGTATTAAAAAAGTCTTTCATTTTGAAACTCCACATTTCTAAACCCGATGGCGTTTTTGCATAATTTAATTTACCTTCTTTCTTAAGCTGTAAAAAAAAATGTTCATTTAATTTAATCTTTTTTTGAATAGGTGTTGATTTATAAAAAACTGACATGTGAAATTTTTTTTTAATAATTTTATTATTTAGCTTGATACGGTGCGTAAATTCTTTAGAGAATCTATAGGGAACCCCAACAATAGTCTCTATATGGTGTATTAATGTGACTGCCTTTGATGGATGCATGCCAATATTCAATTGAGTAAAATCGTTTTCTAACATTTTTGACCAAGGAGAGCCATAACCGTAAGAATGGGATGAGACTTTTTCTAATAATTTTCTTTTTTCCCCTATACCAACGATAGACCAGTACGGATGCAAACTTCGAGATGAATTTTTTTTTCTTATATATTCAGATAAAGGTCCCATTTTATAAATTTCAGTTTCTAATGGATCAAAAATTGTATTTGTATTTACTAAATTTAATGTAGAGGCAGGTGAAAAGATAGTATAATTAATTCCTAAATTTTTTATAATAGCATCTAATAAAATTTTTAATTTAATTTCTTTTCTTATTCTTATTTTACTAATTTTCGTTAGATTTGAAGTTACATATAAATTTTTATTTCTTATTTTAAGATTTTTCAAGGCTTTTGAAATATTATTATTAAAATTTTTTATTAATTTATTGTTCATATTTTAAAAATTTCTTTGCCATTAAATATTGATGTGGAGCTATAAATCTTTTTCTAGAAAGTGAAAAACTTTTTTTCTTAGATTTAAATTTCATATATTCATTGTATATTTTTTTCGCAAAACTTAATTTATAATTTTTTGCTTTAGACATTTTTTTAATTCGTAAATTTTTAATATTTTTTGGTGGATTTAAAAATTCTTTATCATAATTAACTAATGTTGTTTCAATTTTATTCATCTTATAATTATCATTTAAATATTTCAACATTGACCAATAAAGATGAAAATTTTTTATCAATGGAAACGGAGTTTGTATAAACTTTCTTTTAAAAATAAGCGTTGTTTCTATAATGGGATTAATTATATTCCAAAATTCTATATGATAGGGTTCAGGAAATGGCCAAAGATTTTGATCTAAGCAATAATCAAAGTGTCCGTAATGAATATGAGAAATAATTTTGTTCTTATCTTTAGATAAAATTGTTTTTAAATTTTTTAATCCAGTATTTGTTTCTATAATTGGAATCATTTTAATTTTTCTACTTTTAAAAACTTTATAAACGTTACTAATTTCTCCAAATTTACTTACTTTAGGTAAAAATATTCCTGCAAATTTTAATCCTTTTTTGCAAGCTTGTTTGATTGCTAGCAGATCCTTAATATGATCTTTGCTTTGAATGTTATTGATTCTTATAAAAATATCGTTTTTTAATTTTAAATCTTTTTCTGCTAAATAAGTTAACCCTTTACGGCCAATAGACTTTAATTCCATAGTTCTCTTTTTGCTAAAAAGATCTTGCGCGCTATCTTCTAAATCAAGAATTATAGATATATTTTCTTTTTCATATTTTTTCAAAATTGAAACTAGACCTTTGTACCTAACTAGAGATAAATACTGAAAAGTATTAATTTTATTTTTTTGCATTAGTAAATTATTTTGTATAATTATAATTTAATACTATACGTTCAATACTTGAACAATAAAAGCAAAAATGAGGCGAACAAACGAGTTTTAGCAAATTCATAGGGTATTTTGATAAATTATGAGAATAATCTTTTAAACTTGATAAAAATTATGTAGTATGTTCAAAAATTGAACATGAAAATAAACTCTATAGATTTTACTAAATTTTTTATAAAAAAATTTAGTTCTATTAAGGTAAAAAATAAAACTAATCGTTTATCATTACATGAACCTAACTTTACTAATCTTGAGAAAAAATATTTAACAAATTGTCTAAAAAGCACTTTTGTCTCAACATCTGGATTTTATAATGAAGAGTTTACAAAAAGACTGAAAAAAATAACTAAATCAAAATATATTTTACCAACCATTAATGGAACAAGCGCACTGCATTTATCTCTAATAGCTGCAGGAGTTAAGAAAAATACTGAAGTTTTAATGCCAAGCTTAAATTTCATAGCGTCACCAAATGCAACATTATATTTAGACGCTATTCCACATTTTATTGAATCGGAGGAAGAGACTTTAGGAGTAGATCCAATTAAATTAGAAAAGTATTTAAAACGAAATGTTATAATTAAAAAGAATTATTGTAGAAATAAAAAAACTAATAGAATCATTTCCGCAATAATTATTGTTCACATATTTGGTTTTGCTTCAAAAATTGATAAAATTAAAAAGATAGCAAAAAAATATAAGATTAAATTAATTGAAGATGCAAGTGAAGCATTAGGATCAACGTATAAAAAAAAATCGCTTGGAACATTTGGAGATATTGGAACATTAAGTTTTAATGGTAATAAGATAATTACCACAGGTGGTGGTGGAGCAGTATTAACTAACTCAAAAAAAATTTATAAAAACATTTCTCAAATATATAATACAGGAAAAAAATCACATAAATGGGATTTGGTATATGAAAGAAAAGCCTACAATTACAAACTGCCAAATCTTAATGCAGCATTAGGTTGTGCTCAAATTTTAAATTTTTCAGATAAGATAAGAAAAAAAAGAAAATTATTTGAAAATTATAGAAAAATTTTTAAAGAATATAGTCATCTTGTTGAATTAAAAAAAGAACCAAAAAATTGTAAAAGCAATTATTGGCTTAATACCATTTTATTAAAAAAGCCGAATTTAAAATTAAGAAATGATATTTTAAAAAAACTTAATAAGATAAATGTTTTTGTAAGACCAGTGTGGAAACTAAATCATAAACTTGAATATTTAGCAAAATTTCCTCGAATGAATTTATCTATATCGATAAATTTAGAAAAAAGAATAATTAATTTACCAAGCAGCACAAACTTAAAAGTTTAATCAATGAAAAAAACTAAAGTATTAATAATCGGATCTGGAGGCCATGCAAAATCCTGCATAGATGTAATAGAAAATAGTAAAAAATTTAATATAGTTGGATTAATTGATAATGACAAAAAAAAAATGATTGGGAAATATAAAGTTATTTTTAGTGATAACGAAATCTTGAAAATTAAAAAAACCTCTAAAAATTTAGTTTTGGGCTTAGGAAGTCTAGACAACATTAATAAAAGAGTTCAAGTTTTTAAGAAGTTTAAAAAATTAGGTTTTAATTTTCCTAAAATTATTTCAAAATATGCTTTAGTTTCAAAAAACTCAAAAATTGGAGAAGGAACAATCTTATTCAACCATGTTTTTGTAAATGCCGGAAGTGAAATCGGAAAAAATTGTATAATTAATAATAAAAGTTTAATTGAGCATGATACCTTAGTTGGAAATCATTCGCATATCTCCACAAACGTAGTAGTTAATGGCAATTGTATAATTGGTGAAAAAACTTTTATTGGAAGCGGCTCAGTATTAAAAAATAATATAATTATTAAAAAAAATTCTTTTATTAAAATGGGTACGATTCAAAAAAAAAATCGATGAAGAAAACTAAAATTATAGCTGAAATAGGGGTTAATCATAATGGAAAAATTTCCTTAGCTAAAAAATTAATTGATGAAGCAAAAGATAGTGGTGCTGATTATGTTAAATTTCAAATTTATCAAACTAAAGAGATGGCTTTTAGAAATTTAAAGAAAGCTCCATACCAAGCAAAAAATTCTTTAATTAAGAAAGAAAGTCAGTACGAAATGCTTCGTAAATATGAATTAAACTTAAGTGATCATATGAAAATTTATAATTATTGTAAAAAAAAAAAATTAAATATTTAGCAAGCGTATTTGATCATAAAAGCTTAGCATTTTTAGAGAAATTGAAATTTGACTATTATAAAATCCCATCATCTGAACTTACTAATTACCCTCTTTTAAATCTTTTTACTAAATTTCATAAAAAAATTTTATTATCAACCGGTATGGCTGAAAAAAAAGATATTAAAAATGTTTTAAATTTTCTAATAAAAAAAGGTTTTGAAAAAAAAAATATAACATTACTTCACTGTAATAGCTCTTACCCAACACCGCTAGAAGAGGTAAATTTAAAAAAGATGAATAGTCTTAAAAATTATTTTAAAGTCAACATCGGGTATTCCGATCACACAAGTGGCCCTGAAAGTGCAATAATTGCAGCTACTATGGGTGCTTCAGTGATAGAAAAACACGTTACTTTAAACAAAAAATTAAAAGGGCCAGATCATGTAGCTAGCATTGAATTTACAGAATTTAGAAATATGAATAATTTTTTATCTAAATTAGATAAAATTTTAGGATCAGGTAAAATTTCAATATCAAAATCAGAAAAAGAAAATATTTCAAAAGCAAATAAATTTTTAGTAGCTAAAGATAAAATCAAAAAAGGTGATAAATTTTCCCAAAACAATTTATCTTCAAAAAGAACTGGTTACGGTATTCATGCAAAAAAATTTTTTAAAATTGTAGGAAAAAAATCAAAAAAAAAATATCTTAAAGATGAAGTCATTAAAATATAAAAAAATTATTTTTTTTTCAGGTAGCAGGTCAGAATTAGATCTAATTACACCTTTAATTAAAAATATTAAAAAAAAAAATAAAATTAAAAGTTTTTTTATAATTTCCGGAACTCATGTTTCGAGTTTTTATGGCAAAAGTGAAAAATCAATAGATAAAAGCATCAAGATAGATAAAAAGATAAAACTAAATTTAAAAAATACATCAAAAGAAAGCATCGTAAATATTTTCGAAAAATTATTTTCACATTTTAAAAAAATTTTGTTAAAGGAAAAACCAGAATTAATTTTTCTTGTTGGGGATAGATATGAAACACTATGTTTATCGTTAGTAGCAAAATTTTTAAATATTAAAATTTTACATATGCACGGAGGTGAAAAAACTGAAGGTTCTACGGATGATATCTGGAGACATGTTATAAGTAAACTATCAGATTTTCATTGCGTAGTTTCTCCTGAATATAAAAAAAGATTAATTCAGCTGGGGGAACAGCCAAAAAAAATATTCAATTTTGGGTCTATTGGTAGCAACAATTTTCGAACAGACAAATCAATAAATAAAAATCAAAAATTTAAATCAGATTATTTATCTTATAGAGTTAAGTTGCTCGTCACGTATAATTCATTATCTAATAATATAAATAAAGGTAGAGATGAGTTAAATAATTTACTTAAAGCATTAGATTATTTTAAAAAATTTGGAATTTTGTTTACTTTACCCAACCATGATTTAGACGCAAATTATACGAGAAAAAAAATTTTGGAATTTTGTAAAAAAAATAATAATGCCTTTTTTGTGCATTTTCTTGGTAACAAAAAATTTTCTCATTATTTAAAAGTAAGTGATATTTTTATAGGAAATTCTTCAAGTGGAATAATAGAAGCTCCAGCAGCAAAAGTGCCAACATTGAATATAGGCGATAGGCAAAAGGGTAGAATATTTTCTCCAAGTATTTTTCAGTCTAAAGGAAAAAGTTTTGAATTAAAAAGAAAAATAAAATCTATTATCCAATTAAAGATTAAAAATAAAATTAAATATAAAAATATTTTTTACAAAAAAAACACAATTAATAATATTACAAAATTAATACTTAAAATTTTGTATAAAAAAATATCAAGTAATAAGATTTTTCATGATATTCAATTTAAAAAATGAAATACTTAAATAAAAAAAAACTAAATAATTTTTTTCTAAAGCCTAATGTAAAAATTAAAGACGTTATCAAAAACTTAACAAAATCAAATTTACAAATAGCTTTAATAGTCAAAAATAAAGATCAATTAATCGGAACAATTACTGACGGAGATATTCGAAGAGGTTTTTTATCTGGCTTAAAAATTAATAATTCAGCGATGAAGATAATTAATAGAAAACCAATAGTTTCATACAAGAAACAACCAAAAGACTTAATTCAGTACAGTATGCAAAATAATGTAATTCTTCAAATGCCTCATGTCGATAAAAATCAACGAATAAAAGGATTATATGTTCTTCAAGATTATGTAAAAGACTCAAAAATTGAAAACCCTATATTGATTTTAGCTGGAGGAAGAGGCAAGAGGATGATGCCTTACACAAAAAAACTACCAAAACCTATGATAAAAATTAATGGAAAACCTATTTTAGAGCACATAATTATAGGATTAAAAAATCAAGGTTTTAAAAATATTTTTATATCAATAAATTATTTAGCAGAAAAAATTGAAAAATATTTTAAGGATGGATCATCATTAGGTGTAAATATTAAATATCTTAGAGAAAACAAACCTCTTGGCACAGGTGGGCCATTAGGGAATTTAAAAAAACATATTAATTTATCTGAAGATGTATTTGTAATAAATGGAGACATTCTAAGTAATTTAGATTTAAAGCAAATGTTGAATTATCACAAAAAAAATAATTCTGACGCTACTATGGCGTCTATAATTTTTGAAATGCAAAATCCTTACGGTGTCATAAAAACAAAGCTTGATAAGATCATTGGCTTTAAAGAAAAACCTATAAGCCAAACACATATAAATGCTGGAATTTATATTATTAATGCAAAACTATTAAAATTTATTAAGATTAACAAAAAAACTCATATTACAAGTCTTTTTAATTTTTTTATTAAAAAGAAATTAAAAACTTATGTTTATCCAATACATGAATTTTGGAATGAAATAGGTGATAAAAAAAAATATGAACAACTAATACAAAAAAAATGAAAGTATTAGTTGTGATACCTGCAAGAAAAAACTCTAAAAGATTGAAAAACAAAAATGTTAGGATATTTAATAAAAAACCCTTGGTAGAAAACTCAATCATTTTTGCAAAAAAAAATTTTAAGAAATTTAAGATAATGGTTTCGACGGACTCAGAAACTATAAGAAAAATTAGTTTAAAATACGGTGTTTTATGCCCTTGGCTAAGACCTAAAATTTTAAGTAAAGATAAATCAAGCACTATTTCGGTATTAAAACATGCTTTAAAATGGTCTGAAAAACTTTATGGTAATTTTGATGCAATTCTACTATTGCAGCCTACAACTCCATTTAGGAAGAAAATAGATATAAATTTTTCTCTAAAAATGTTTTTTAAAATAAAAAATTTTATTAATTCATCCTTAATATCAGTCAAAACTAAAAAAAAATATTTTAAAGAGAAAAAAAAAATTATTAATTTTAGTAATAACAAAATTTTTTCTCCATCTGGGTCTTTTTATATAATTGGAAGAAATAAATTAAAAAATAAAAAATCAATATTTGGAAAGCATACTTATGGATATCTAATAAAACATAAAAAATACAACATTGATATTGATACATACGTTGATTTTAAAGAAGCTCAAAAATTTTTGTAATCATGAATAAAAAATTAATACGAATAATACCAAAGCTTGATATTAAAAACGGACTTTTAATTAAAGGTATTAACCTAGAGGGTTTAAGAGTAGTTGGAGAACCTTATGATTTTGCTAGAAGATATTACGAAATGGGTGCAGATGAAATTATATACGTAGATAATGTAGCTACGCTTTATGGTACAAATGATTTAGCAAAATTTATTTCACTTACAGCAAAAAATATTTTTATACCATTAAGTGTTGGGGGTGGGGTAAGATCACTTGATGATATTGAAAATGTGTTAGCTAGAGGGGCAGATAAAGTTTGTATTAATTCTGCGGGCTTAGAAAATAAAAAATTTATAAAAGATGCAGCAAAAAAATTTGGAACATCAAATATTACTATAATTATTGAAGCTTTAAAAATTAAGAATAAATATGTACTAACCAAATCTAATGGAAGAGATATAATAAACATGGACCCAGTAGTTTGGGCAAAAACTGTTGAAGATCTTGGCGCAGGTGAAATTTTTCTAACAAGTGTGCACGCAGAAGGATTAAAAAAAGGATTTGATATTGAAATTACAAAAAAAATATCAAAAAAAGTTACAATTCCAGTCATTTCCCACGGTGGTGCTGGAGATTTCAAAGATGTATTGAATGTTATTAAAAACACTAATATTAGCGGTGTGGCTATTTCGAGCATGTTCCATTACCAATCCATAGATCAAAAAAAAGCAATTAAAACACAAATAGGCAATTTAGATTTTTTAAAAAATCTTAATAAAGTTAGAAAAAATAATAATATTATTAAAGATTTAAAATTATATTTAAAAAAAAATAAGGTAAATCTAAGATATGAGTAAAATTCAAATTAATATAATTAACTTAAAATGCAATAATGTTTTTAGTTTGAGTGAAGCTTGTAAAAAAGTAGGATATAAAGTTAAAATTATTGACGACCCAAAAGTATATAAAAAAGGTAAAGCAGATATTTTATTTCTACCTGGTGTGGGAGCTTTTAATGAAGCAATAAAAACTTTGAGAAAAAATGGTTTTGATGAACTTATTTATGAACATGTAAATAAAAAAAAATTATTAGTAGGAATATGTTTAGGTATGCAACTCCTTTTTAATTCAAGTAGTGAATTTAAATTTTCAAGAGGGTTAGGCTTGATTAATGGAAAAGTTACAAGATTGAAGCAAGAAAAAAACATAAATTTTCCTCACGTTGGTTGGAAAGAAATTAGATCAACAAAAAAATATGTTTGGAGTAAAATAGATTATAAATTTTTTTACTTTATTCACTCATTTTTTTGTAAACCAAAAGATGATAAAATTTCGACTAGTTTTTTTGATTATGGAAAGCAACAGATTTGCAGTTCAGTACAAAAAGCAAATATAATTGGAACTCAGTTTCATCCTGAAAAAAGTGGTTCACAGGGTTTAAAGTTTTTAAATGAAATAAAAAAATTTTTATGAAAAAATTAAAAACATTATACGGGTTACCTCAAAAAATTATTTTTTGTAAAAAAACTCTTATGTCTAATCAAAGACCATCATCCGAGCAGGAATTTACTCACTCCATAAAAAGTAAAAAAAAAACAATTTTTTTTGATAAAAATGGAATTTGCGATGCTTGGAAATATTCTAGAAAAAAAAAACAAATAGATTATCAACAACGAGAAAGAGAACTTTTGAGTCTTTTAGAGAGGCATAGAGGAAAGCATGGTGAGTTTGACTGCATTGTGCCGGGTAGTGGCGGCAAAGATAGCTGTTATGCTTCACATATACTTAAATATAAATATGGAATGAATCCATTAACTGTTACTTGGCCGCCAGTTTTATATACTGACTATGGAAAAAAAAATTTTTTCAATTGGTTAAAATCAGGAAAATTTATAAATATAACCGCTAAATGGGATAAAAACCTAATGAGGTTATTAACCATTCAAAGTGTTAAAAATTTACTTCATCCATTTCAGACTTTTATTTTAGGTCAAAAAAACTTTGCTGTAAAAATAGCGCTTAAAAAAAAGATACCATTAATTTTTTATGGAGAGAACGAAGCAGAACATGGAAATAGTATAGCAGACAATAATTCATCTCTCAGAGACAGTTCGTATTTCACTTTTAAAAATATTAAAAATATTTTCTTAGGAGGAGTTCAATATAATGAATTGATAAATAAATATAAAGTATCAAAAAAGAAGCTAGATTATTTTCTTCCTGCAAGTCATTCTGATTTTGAAAAGAGTAAAGTTGAAGTACATTATTTAGGTTATTATTTAAAGTGGACACCACAAGAAACTTTTTATTACTCTGTTGAAAACTGTGGTTTTCGCCCAAGACCTTTTAGAACATCAGGAACCTATAGCAAATATAATAGCATAGATGATAAAATTGACGATTTGCATTATTACACCACGTTTATTAAATTTGGAATTGGAAGAACAACTTATGATGTAAGTCAGGAGATTAGAAATGATCACCTTTCTCTGGAAGAAGGAAAAAAATTAATAAAAAAATATGATGGAGAATTTCCGAAAGTATATATAAAAGATATTTGTGAATATTTAAAAATATCACCATTTAATTTAAAAAAACATTTTGATAAATTTAGATCTCCACATATTTGGAAAAAAATTAGAAATAAATGGCACTTGAGACATACATGCAACAAAGATGGTGTAGATGACTAAAAAAATAAAAAAAATTTATTTTGTTCATGCAATCGATACAGAGGGACCACTTTATGAAAGTTTAAACGCTAAATTTGATAGAGTAAAAGAAAATTTTAATCTTGATATAAGGAATAAATCTAAAAAAACTCTAAATTTATTAAAACAAAAAAAAATAAAACTTGGAGGGAAAGAAGAAGAAGTAGCCAAAATGCTTAGCGGCCATTTAATAAATTATAATGAAAATTGGTCTTCTATTAAATCAATGCACAAAAGAATTTTTAATAAAAAGTTCAGAAATCAAAACACAGACTCTTCTGGAAACCCTTGGGTTTTTAGTTGGCATTGTTTAGATCACGTTGGCTACAAAACCAATCCAAGAAAGAGAGAATTAGGATACCATAAAATATTTGATGTATATCAAAAAACTCTTAATAAAAATAAAATTTCTAAAGATAAAATATTTTGGCATTTCCATCCAATGTCAACATATAATGAAGCGCATAGATGCGCTACGTCTTATGTAAATTCTCCAGAATTTCACCAAATTCTTTGCAGAAAGATAATAGAAAGAAATAATTTTCCATCATGTTTTAGAGCTGGATTTCAATCAGAAAGGCCAGATAGCAATTTACTTTTAGAACAATGGATACCTTTTGATATTTCAAATATGTCATATGAAAATACAAAAGATTTAGACTCCACGAATGATTTTAAACTAGGAAGATCCGGGGATTGGAGAAGAGCTACAAAAAAATGGGAAGTTTATAATCCTTCTCATGATGATTATCAGATTAAAGGGAATTGCAGAAGATATATTGGTCGTGCGTTAAACGTATTAAATCGGATAGCAAGTGTTAATGAGTTTGAGATAACTAGAGCATTTAAACAAGCTCAAAAAGGAGAAACAGCGCTTGTGGGTTTTGCAAGTCACGATTTTAGAGATTTAGAATATGAAGTAAATTATTTAAGAAATTTAATTAAAAAAACATCTAAAAAATATAAAGATGTTAAATACTACTATGTCAATACTTTAGAAGGATTTCAAAAAACTATATGGAAAACGACTAAACAAAAAAATAAAATAAATTTTAATGTAAAATTTTTTAATAAAAAAAATGACATTCCTTACATATCTGTAAATTTAACAAAAGGCAGAACATTCGGACCGCAACCTTTTTTAGCTATACAGACTAAAAAAGGCAGGTTTATTCATGATAATTTTGATTTTGATATAAAAAAAAATACATGGCACTATGCTTTTTATCAAGATACTTTACCAATCAAAGATGTTAAAAGTATTGGGGTAGCTTCTAATGATAAATTTGGAAACACTTGTATTAAAAGAATACGCTTTAATAAAAAAAATAAATTAGAATTTTTTTAAAATGATAAATAATAAAACTATATTAATTACTGGAGGAACAGGTTCATTCGGTAGTAAATTTGCGAGATTGCTGCTGAAAAAATACAAACCTAAAAAATTGATAATTTTTAGTAGAGATGAACTTAAACAATCCGAACTCAAGCCATCCCTTGAAAAATTAAGTAAAAAAACTTTAATAAGATTTTTTATTGGTGACGTGAGAGATAAAGAGAGATTAAATCTTGCTTTTTATGGTGTAGATATTGTTTTTCATGCAGCAGCATTAAAACAAGTCGACTCAGCTGAGTATAACCCTTCTGAGGTAATCAAAACCAATATTGTTGGGGCAGAGAATGTTATTTCAGCAAGCTTAAAAAATAATGTTGATAAAGTTCTTGCATTAAGTACTGACAAAGCTTGCTCCCCCATAAATCTTTATGGGGCAACCAAATTAGTTTCTGATAAACTTTTTATAAGCGCTAATAATATAAAAGGAAAACTTAAAACAAAATTTTCAGTCTTGAGATATGGAAATGTAATGGCAAGTAGAGGTTCAGTCATTCCACATTTTTTAAATTTAAAAATGAAAAACCTAACTCCTATGCTGACAGATCCTAATATGACTAGATTTTCATTAACCCTGGAACAAAGTTTCAATTTCGCGTTATTATCACTTAAAATGATGATTGGAGGAGAGCTTTTTGTACCAAAGATAGCAACCTATAAAATTTTAGATTTGATTGAAGCAATTGGCTTTAAAAAGAAACCTAAAATAATTGGTTTAAGACCAGGAGAAAAAATCAATGAAGAATTAATCTCAAAATCAGACTCAGTTTTAACTTTTTCTACAAAAGAATTTTACATAATCCGGCCGCATACAAAAGTTGCTCCTTGGTCAGAAAAGAAATTTTTAAAAGTTAATAAAATAAAAAAAATAATTTATTGTAAAAAAGATTTTAGTTACTCAAGTGATAATACAATGAAGGTTCTAACAAAAATTGAACTAAAAAAACTAATTTCTCAACTTTAAAATAATGATTAATTATGGAAGACATTTTATAGATCGTGAAGATACCAAGTCAGTTATATCAACACTAAGAAGTAATTTTTTAACACAAGGTCCAAAAACTATTCAATTTGAGGATAAATTAAAATATTTTTGTGGTGCAAAGTATGCCAGCGCAGTCAGTAGTGGTACAGCAGCTTTGCATTTAGCTTTACTGGCTTTAGATGTAAAAAAAAATGATTTAGTAATAACAACACCAATTACTTTTTTAGCTTCACCTAATGTAGCCCTTTATGTAAATGCAAAACCTATTTTTGTTGATATTAACAAAAATAATTATTGTATTGATATAAATAAACTAGAAAAAAAAATAATTAACTTAAAAGAAAAAAAAAAAAAGATTAAAGCCGTCATTATTACTGATTATGCTGGACACGTGTGTGATTGGGAAAAAATAAAAATTTTATCAAAAAAATATAATTTTTTTACTATAAATGACAATTGCCATGCACTAGGAGCAAAATATAAAAAAAATATTAAATATGCATGTAGATACGCGGATATAGTAACTCAAAGTTTTCATCCCGTTAAAATTATAACAACAGGTGAGGGAGGAGCAATACTAACAAATAACAAAAAATTTTACGAAAGATTTAAAATATTAAGAACTCACGGTGTCTTAAAAAATAGTAATTTAATAAAAAAATATGGTCAATGGTATTATGAAATGGTAGCTCTTGGTTATAACTATAGATTATCAGATATTCATGCTTCATTAGGAATATCTCAATTAAAAAAGATTAAAAAATTTTTAAAAAAAAGAAAACAACTTGCAAAAAAATATGACTCAAGTTTTACGAATAAATTTTTTTTTAAGAGTCCTTTTGTGGAAAAATATTGTGAGCACTCTTACCACATATACCCACTACAAATCAATTTTGATAAACTTAAGATAAATAAAAAACAATTTTTTTTAAAATTAAAAAAGAGCAATATAAATTTACAAGTACACTATATACCAATTCATCTACAGAAATTTTATAAACAAAAATTTAATTATAAATTAGGTGATTTTCCAGTTGCGGAAGAATATTATAAAAAAACGGTTTCATTGCCTTTATTTCACGATCTAAGTATAAAAAAACAAAATAAAGTTATTAAAAGCATTAATGCTTTGTGCCTTAAGTATAAAAAAATTAAATTTTAATTTTCTTAATTATTTTTTTTAATAATCTTTCAGTCATTTCTTCCACAGAAGTTGTAAAATTATTATTCACTATTATATTAGGATTTTTTGGTAGTTCCGGTTTTATATCCTTACCAACGACATTATTTTTTTTGGAATAAAGTTTTTTTTTATCTTTTTTTTTTAATTTTTTAATATTTGGTTTGATAAAGATTTCTACATAATTTTTAAATAATTTTTTATTTTTTTTTCTTATTTCATTCATCATTCCTATAACCGCAAAAATTACGTTAATTTTTTGATCAGATAATTTCTTAATTAGTAACTGGTATTTTTTAACTGTTAGGAGTCTATCATTATAGGAATATCCTTTAAGATTAAAAATGTTTCGTATTTCATCACCACTTAACACTATAGTGGCTCCGTATTTTTTTTGAATTCCTGACTTTAATTTTTTTGCGATTGTGGTTTTACCAGACCCAGCTAGTCCGGTAACCCAAAAAACTATTCCGAATTTGTTGTTAATTTTGATCATTACGTGTTCAAGTATTGAACATAGTCAATAAGCATGATATTTGCAATGACTAAGTTAGCTATGAAAAATTTAAAAAAAAGGCCTTCGCATAGAACTGTTTTATTTGGTACTGGTACAGCACGCAGTGGTGGCAGTCTTGTCTGTAACTTATTGTCTGTCCGAAAAGATTATGGAGTGACAACGGATATGCTGCATTTTTTTAGATTTATATTTAATAAATATAATCCTATCAACATTCGTAATAAAAAACTTTTAGTTTTGGAGTTGTGCTTAAGACTTAAATACAGATTTAAAATTAATTTAAACCCAAAGATCGTGATTAAAAAAATTATTAAATTAAATACTTATTTGGATATTTATCTTACTATTATTGATTTTCTTAAAAAAATAACAAAAAAAAAATACTATGGCGAGTATGCAAATAGCGAATGGCGAAATGTTAGCACTTTTTTAGAACTTGATAAAAATTTTAAGGCATTCCAAATTATTAGAGATCCTAGAGCAGTACTAACATCTTTTAAAGAAATAACATTTGAAAAAAATTTAAAATATTTTAACATAATTTTTGATTGGATTGACTCAATAAATTATTTAAAAAAAAATAAAAAAAAATATAAAGCTAGTCGATTTATAGATATTAAATTTGAAGATATTCACAACAATCCTATAAAAACTTCAAAAAAATTTTGTAAATTTTTAAATGTTAAATTTCATAGCAGAATGTTAGATACAAAATTGTGGCCCTTACTTTTGAAAAATAAAATTTACCAAGTCAATATCTCAAATTATAATCAAAAAAAAACTTTTGGATTTTCAAAACAGAGAACTTTAAATTGGAAAAAAAGAATTAAAAATTGGGAACTAGCGCTAGTGCAAGATTTATTGAACAAGTATTTAAAAGAATTTAAATATGACATACTTGCAACAAATAAAAGTCATTTAAAGGAAGCTTATAAAATTATTTCTAAAGATAAAGAATTATTGAAAAAAATAATTAAATTTAAAAAAAAAAATATAGTCGATTATAAAAAACTCAGGGATCCTTCAAACCCTAAAAATTGGTCTGCAACTAATTTTGTAAAGTACCCTAACAAAAAATTTAGTGAAACATCAGATTATAAAAAATATATAAAAGAGTTTGATTTAGTAAAAAATCAGATTGAACGAATATAACAATATGGTCATTAATAAATTAATTTTACTTATTAAAAATTTAAAGATGAATTTTTATCTCTATTCTTTAATTTTTTTTTCAATTCTTTCTTCTTTTTTAGAAATATTAAGTATTTCGTCAATTATACCCATAATGGGAATTATTATTGACGCTAATATTGTAAGTAAATTTCCTATTATAGATGATTTGTTTCAGTATTTTGATCAACTAGATTTTATTCAGTCTCAAATATTTGAAAACAAAAATTATTTGACCTTAATGCTTATCTATTTAATGATTATTGTATTTTTTGTAAAATTTGTTTTTCAAATATTTTTTGAATGGTATAGAGCTGATATAGTTTACAAAATTGATTACAAAATCAGCTCTTATCTTTTTAATTACTATTTAAATAAACCTTATTATTTTCATGTGGACACCAATACATCCAAGTTACATCGTAATATCCAAGGAGCTGCAGGAGGAGTAAGTAATATTTTTAGAAGTATTATTATTATTTTTACTGAAACATTAATTGTACTTGGACTTCTATCATTGCTTCTTTATTACGACTGGAAAGTTACAGCCATGACATTATTCTTACTTTTAGTTGCTGGATCAGTTTTTATGATTTCCACAAGTAAATTAAATATTTCGTTGGGTAGAAAAGTGCACATTCATACAGAAAAAAGAATTAGCCACCTGATCAATGGATTTGAAGGTATAAAAGACTTTATAATTTACGATAAAATTAAATCTTTATATAAAATATTTGATAATTCAAATCAGGCATACGGTAAGGCTAATAGATTATTTTCAGTAATAGCTATATTGCCAAAACTTATCATAGAATTTTTATTTATTTTTGGAATTTTAATTGCCTTGTTGTATTTTAGTTTAAAAGAACAAAATTTAAATGAATTTTTACCACTAATATCTTTATTTGTACTTTCCATGATTCGTATTGCTCCATCAACTTTTAGAATTATTAATGCCAGCCAACAAATTAAATTTAACAAAACTTCTATAGATCATATTTATGCAGATTTGATGTCAGCTATAAAACAAATCAATCTTAAATCTTTGTCACAAAATAAATATGAAATTAAATTTAGTAAAAATATTCAACTAAAAAACGTAAATTTTTCATTTAAAAAAAACAAAACTAAAGTAATTAAAAATTTAAATTTGAGCTTAAAAAAGGGCGATTGCATAGGTATTTATGGAGATTCGGGATCAGGTAAAAGTACACTACTGAATATTATAACTGGACTATTTAAACCTGTATCGGGCAATGTTTTTTGCGATGATGTAAACATACATAAAAACATAAAATCGTGGAGAAAAAATATTGGTTATGTTCCACAAAATGTTTATTTAATTGATGAAGATATAAAAAAAAATATATCTCTTAACATTAACAGTAAGCTCTATAATAAAATTAATTTAAACTACGCTTTGCAGATCTCTGGTTTAAAAAAAATGTACAAAAACATAAGCTTTAGATTAAAAAAAACTTTAGGAGAAAAAGGTCAAAAAATTTCAGGAGGTCAAGTTCAAAGAGTTGGAATTGCTAGAGCAATTTACCAAAGACCAAACATTCTTATTTTTGATGAGTCTACCAGCTCATTGGATAAAGATATTGAAAAAAAAATATTTAAATCTATTTATAACCTAAAGGGAAAAAATACAATTTTAATAGTTTCACATAAATTAGAGCTTTTAAAGAAATGTGATAAAATTTATAAATTTAAAAATGGCCAACTTATACAGAAAATTTTAAATTGATAAAAATGACTTTTGATTTAGCATTTATTGGTGGAGGAGTTGGAGGCAGCATTGGGTTCATTAATTTTCTAAACAAAATTAATAAAAAAAAATTTTATACTTCAAAAAATATTGCCATAATTGATAAAACTTTAGAAAACATACCTGGAGGCATTCCTTATAGCGAAAACCTATCAAGTAATGGATTCTTTAATAATCCATGTAGATTGTCTCCAGAACCTTTTGTTAAATGGACAATTAAAAATAATAACAAGTTAATATTACTAAAATATCTTAAGAAACAAAAAAATCATTCAATAAAAAATTGGCTCAAATTAAATCAGGAAAAATTTTTAAAGTCAAAAAATTTTAAAGAAATAGGTGAAATTTACTATCCAAGAATATTTTTAAATTTTTGGCTAAAAAAATTGTATATAGATGCAATTAGAAAAAAGAAAAAAAATATTAAATTATTTTTTTTAAAAGGTGAGGTTTTAAAGATAGAAAAAAAAAATAAAAAAATGAATATTATACCTACTAAAAAGTTTTATAATTATAAACTTGATATATCTAAATTTAAATTCACTAAAAATTTTTTTAATTATGATAATTTGCTACAATCAAAAAAAATTTTTATTTCATTAGGTTTGCCTAGCCCAGACAATAGATTTGCAGACAAAGTTAATGACAAATATTTTATTCAAGATTTGTATGAGGAGGGTGGATCATTAAAATTAACAAAGCTAATAAATACAAAATTAAAAGAAAAAAGAAATATAACAATTCATTTTCTTGGTGCTAAAGCTGGATTTCTTGAATGTTTACCTGAGTTAAAATTTCTCATTTTAAATAAAAAAATGCCAATTAAGATTATTTCTACTTCTCAAAAAGCAGAAACACTTAATGCTGCCTCTTTTTCAAAAAATGGTAAAAATTATAAACTTAAATATTTTACAAAAAAACAAATCAAAAATATAACTAGTGGAAAAGATTTAAACAAATACATAATAAAAGAATTTAATAATGCTAAAATAAATAATTTTCAAATTTATGATGCTTGGACAAAAATTTTATCAAATAAAATAATGTCTAAAGTTTTAAGAAATTTTTCCACAAGTGGCATAAAGAGATATAACACTTTCTATCATAACAAGATAAGGAATATTACCAGATTTACTTATCCATTTACTATTGAGTCAAAAAATCAATTGGACGCATACAATAAAATTAGAATGATAAAGGGTAAAATTTTGAAGGTCTCAAAGCAAAGGAATATTTTTTTAACTAAGACTTTAATTAATAATAAAAAGAAAAAAATAATTAAACTCAAATCAGATATAATAGTTTCTGTTACGGGACCACAAAAATTTGAAAACCTTATAAAAATTAATGAGCTGTACAAGTCATTAAGTGATTGTGGAAAAAAAAAGGTAAATAAATATGGTTTTATAGTAAATAAAAACTTTCAGATGACTTTAAATCCAAATATTTATATTGTCAGTTTTAATGCTTCTGGATACAATAATAAAAGAGAAACCATAGTTAAAGCAGTAATCAACAACTCAACTAAGGCATCAAATAAATTATCAACGTATTTTTAATTTTATGGCAACTCAAAAAAATAAAAAATCAGAAATTGTAGATGTACTAGCTTGGAATTTATTTAAAGCGGGAGCTGATAAGAGGAAAAATGTAATGCCTATTAAATGTGGTTTAGATAATCGTTTAATAGCATCTACCAAAAATTTTTTTGTAGTTGGAGGTCTAGGAGCTTTTACTCCTGGGTATTATTTGATAATAACAAAAAATTTTTATGGATCTTTTGCACAATTAACAGACGAGGAGATTATTGAATATAAGTGGCTCGTTTCTGTGCTAAACGATTCATTAGACAAAAACTATAAACAGTATTCAACTATATTTGAACATGGGATGTGCTCTTGTGCAGGTGGTCTAGATCATGCACATGTTCATATGATGCCTGTTCCAAAGGATGTTGATAATTCGGAAATAATTCAAATAATTGAAAAAGTTTTGAAAAAAAGAAGTGCAGGTATAGAAAAAATTAAATTTAATAATCATACCTTTGATAACGTACATGATATTTCAACAATTATTAATTTTAATGATAATTATGAAATATTAGAAGGAAAATTATTAAAGTTTGAAGATTTAAAAAACTATGATGAGGACTTTGAAAAAATTAGACCTCTTTTATTAGCAGAAGAACAATATATAAACTTTAAGGTTCCTGCAAAAAATTTCCTTTTTTGTACTACACACTATCTTGGCACTCAATTTGGCAGAGAGGTAGTAAGTGAAATTTCTCTCAATTTTGACAAAAAATTAAAAGAATATTTTTCATCTTTAAACAGAAGTAATCCCACTAAACTCATTTGGAGATGGCAAGATTATAATTTTGAAAAAAATATATTACAAACGATGAGAGATCTTTCAAATTATTTAAAATCAATAAAAAGTGAAAAAAATTACATTAAATTTAAAATGGTAAATTTTATAAATTAGTGCATAAATTCAATATAGATCTATTACATTATCAAGAAATTTTAAATCTTAAATTAGGGTGCTACCATCCTGTAAAAAAATTTATGGATAAAGAAAATTTTTTAAGTGTTATTAAAAAATTTAAATTAAAAAATAATTCATTTTTTCCGATGCCTATTTACCTAGATATAGATAGTAATCAAAAAAAAATTTTAGAGAAAAGAAAAAAAATTAAAATTTTTTATAAAAAAAAATATGTTGGATTATTCTTTAATTGTAAATGTTTCAAACTAGAAAAAAAAAGTATTTTAAAAGAATTTTTCAAAACTAAAAAAATAAGCCATCCGGGCGTAAGAAATTTTTTAGCAACAAAAGAGTATTTTGTTTCTGGAGATATAAAGCTGTCTAAAAATTTAAATTTTGATGAAAAAAATTACCCAAAATATTGGAAAGAGCTATTTAAAAATAAAAAATTAAAAAAAATTGGAAGCTTTCATACTAGAAATATTCCTCATAAAACTCACGAATGGATTATCGAAAAGATAAAAAAAATATGTGGCAATATACTTATTCATCCTATGACCGGGAAATTGAAAAAAGGTGATTTTAAATCAAATTGTATAGTGAAAGCATTTAAGACTTTAAAAAAAATAAAAAAAAGTGATAAAATTCTTATAAGCCAATTTAAATCTTTTGCTAGATATGCAGGTCCAAGAGAAGCAATTTTTCATGCCATAATAAGAAAAAATTTTGGATGCTCACATTTTTATGTAGGAAGAGATCACGCAGGTGTTGGTAAATTTTATAAAAAATATGAGTCACAAAGAATATGTAAAAAATATCAAAAAAAAATTGGCATAAATATTTTAGCTCTAAAAGAACCAGGTTATTGTTTGAAATGTAAGAGGGTTACTGGCGAAGATGATTTTTGTTCTCACAAGAATGAATTAAAAAAATTTTTAAGTGGAACGGACTTGAGAAAATTAATTATTTTAAAAAAAAAAATACCAGAATTTTTTGTAAGAAAAGAGATTGCAGCTAATTTGAATTTAAATTCAATAAGACTCTAATAAAAAAGAAACAATTTACATTTTTTTACATATATTACGGTTTACAAATAGATCTTATATGATATGTTCAATTATTGAACAATATGGATTTTAAACCTGAACATTTGAAAATTTTAAAAAAGATTGAAGAAAGCCCCGATCAGAATCAGCGGGATTTAGCTAAGAATCTCAACCTAAGTCTTGGTAAAATTAATTATTGTTTAAGAGCTCTTAAAAAAAAAGGTTTAATAAAAGTTAAAAATTTTAAAAAAAACCAAAATAAATTAAGGTATATGTATTATCTTACCCCTAAGGGTTTTGCAGAAAAAACTAAAATTACCATAAGTTTCATGAAGAGAATAAGCGCTGAATACGAAAGCTTAAAAAAAGATAGTAAATAATTTTGATGAAAATTTTAGTCACCGGCGCAGAAGGATTCATAGGTTCCCATCTAGTCGAAAGACTTGTGAGACTTAAACATAAAGTCAGAGCATTTGTTCTTTATAACTCATTTAATTCATTTGGTTGGTTAGATACTTTAGATGATGAAATAAAAAAGAAAATTGATATTGTTACTGGAGATATTAGAGATGAAAAATCTGTAAAAGATAGTGTAAGAAATTGCGATGCTGTAATTCATTTAGCAGCTTTAATAGGTATTCCTTACTCATACAAATCACCAAAATCATATATTGACACCAATGTAATTGGAACACTCAATGTTCTACAAGCATCTAAAGACTGTAATGTAAAAAAAATAATTCATACGTCCACAAGCGAAGTTTACGGGACACCAATTTATACTCCGATTGATGAAAACCATCCATTGCAAGCTCAATCACCTTATGCATCTTCAAAAGTTGCAGCTGATCATTTAGCTATTTCTTTTTTTAAATCTTTTAATTTACCAGTAACTATATTGAGACCTTTCAATACATATGGTCCAAGACAATCTGCAAGAGCAATTATACCGACTATAATTACTCAAATTTTATCAGGCAAAAATAAAATAAAACTTGGCAATATTAATACTACCAGAGATCTTACATTTATAGAGGACACTGTAGATGGGTTTATTAATGCATTAAATAAAAAAAATTTTGGTCATACAATTAATTTAGGCACTGGTTTTGACATTTCAATTAAGAATTTGACACACACAATTGGAAACTTATTAAATAGAAATATTCAAATAATTACTGACAAGAAAAGAATTAGACCGAAAAATAGTGAAGTTCTCAAACTGCAATCAAAAAATTTAAAGGCAAAAAAATTATTAAATTGGAAACCAAAATATACAAAAAAATCTGGCTTAATCTTAGGTTTAAAGAAAACAATTGATTGGCTAAAAAAATCAAAAAATATTAAGAAATACAAAGCAAATTTATACAATATTTAAAAAATAAAATTCATAAAGTGAAAAAACTAATGATTTTAACAGATACTGGATTTTCCAAAAGAGATTACGATAGATACTTAATTGAAAAATTAAATAAGTTTTATGACGTCACTGTTATAGATTTATCATCTTATCTAAATAAAAAAGTTTTCAATATAAATTTAAAAAAACAAAAAATTTTTGAATTTAACAACTTTATAAAAGTAGAAAATTTAGATGATTTTAAGAAATTATTAAATAAAATCGAGTACTCATATGCCATTGATTATATTTCGTCAAAAAATAAAAAAACTCTTAAGTTTATGCAATTCCTAAAAAGCACTAAAATTCAACTGGTATACATTCAATTAGGTTTAGTGTCCCAAACTATAAGAACAAAAAAAGAGAAAATTTTAAGACTTTTAAGACTTTTAACAGATCCATTCGCTTTTATAAAAAAAGTATTTGCGATATTAAACACCAGAATAAGAAAAAAAATTTTTCAAAGTATAATTTATGATTTTATGTTTATCTCAGGCGTTGAAGGAGAAAAAGATCCAATCGCAAAACTAGCAAAAAAAAGAATTTATACTCATAGCTCTGATTACGAAAATACACTAAATAACTTAAGTAATAATTTTAATTTTAAAAATTATATTGTGTTTATTGATCAGAATCTTCCTTTTCACCCTGCTCAATTTTACAGAGGAGAAAAACCTCAAGTCACAGAAAAAAAATATTTTCCCGCTTTAGCAAGGGCTTTCAAATATTTAGAGCAAACGTTTGAAAAAGATATTATAATTGCAACACATCCAAGAGCAAATGTTACAAATTATCAAAACTATTTTAAAGGTAGAAAATTTTTAAACTCAGACACTATAGATCTAGTAAAATATTGTGACTGTGTTTTAGCACATACTACTACTGCTATATCTTACGCAGTGATATACCAAAAACCAATTATATTTTTAACATCTGATGAAATTATAAAATCTTATGATGATTACAGAGTTCATAGTAATGCTCGAATTCTTGGAAGTGAGATGCTAAATATTGATCATATAAATTTAAATTCCGCTAAACTTAAAAATTATGAATTACAAGTTAACACAAAAAAGTATGATTTATTTATGAATAATTTTATTAAACATCCAAACTCTGAAAACACAAACCTTACTGATCAAATAATAAAAAATTTAAATTAAAATATTAATAAAAAATATGAATAATAATATAAATCATCTAGATTGCACATTGAGAGATGGCGGTTACCACAATAACTGGAAATTTAATAACCATCTAATAGGTGCATATTTAAAGTGTATGTCAAAAATTGAAGTTAAGTATGTTGAACTTGGTTTTAGATTTTTAAACAAAGATAAATTAAGGGGAGAAACTGCATTTACAAGTGAAAATTTTTTAAAGACCTTAAAAATTCCTCAATCTTTAAAAATTGGTGTAATGATTAATGCTGGAGATTTTTTAAAAGGAAATTTAAACTTAGTTAGAACTTGTCAAAAAATATTTC
>VMHT01057503.1_pt1 | contig 26221 bp, 41 predicted proteins | sample 4693611 | NCBI WGS metagenome assembly VMHT01 (sample SAMN12280063, study PRJNA550983) | marine metagenome | isolation source: seawater sampled from same location over 5 years 0.02-0.2 micron viral filtrate | place: USA: collected off the coast of southern California halfway between the port... ...
GTATTGAGTGTGGTCATCCCACGTACTAAACTCATTGTCATACTATTGCGCCTTTCGTTTGCCTATTACTTGTATATAATAGCACGCCAAGGCGCAAAAGTCAAGTTATTTTGGTAAAAGATTACGCAAGAACTCTTCTTTTCATGATTTTGTATGTAGATTCTGGTCTACCTACTGAATCATGTGAGTTAGTTTCAACTACTCTTACGTCGAAACCTTCTTCTCTTAGTTCAGTTAATCTTGCACCTGGTGACATAATTTCTAAGTCATCAGTTAGATCTGAAGTTGTAAACGATTTACCGTTACCCCAATAGTTTGCTAAGATTTGTTGGTTTTGAGTTCCTTCGTTAAAGAACTTAGTACCTTTTGCTGTATTTGACATAATGTTACTCCTTATTATTTTTATTATTTTAGTTAACATATTAACAGTATAATAACATAATAAAGCGCAGACGTCAACCTTTTTTGGTAAAAAGTCTATTTTCCGCGTATTTTAGCGGTTTATTTACTCATTAGTGCTACAGCCGCATCGTATTCATCGCGGGCAACAACACCTTCACGTAGCAATTTCTCTCTATTTGCCATGTGTTTCATTTCAATCTCGTCTTTAGATCCACCAAAGTATGCTACAGCATGTCCCTCTTCAATAAGAATATCAGTGCATCTCTTTTCGTCAACAATGAAGTCTCCAAGGATTCTTCCAAATTTTCCTTTTTTGTCTTCTCCGCTTCTGTCAATTTCTGTTTTGAGATGTTGTGTTGATCCAATTGGTAACAGTTCTTTGAGTCTGTCTTTTGATGCAAGTCCAAATGTCTTCTCCACTTTATCTCTTGTTCTTGATTCCGGAGTATCAATTCCCATCATTCGAACACGTTCTTTGTGCATCCATATACCAAAGCCTAGATCGATATCTATATCAACTGTGTCTCCGTCTACTACTCTTAATATTTTACATTTATATTCGTACATTGTTTTCCCTCACTTTATATATTTTTTTAATAACAAATAAATTGTATAACAAACAAACAAATATGCTGTTGCTATACCTACGTCTACTAAATGTTCTCGCATATGGTATATAAATTCTATACCTGCTTGAACATCACCTTCAGTTACTTTGCCTTCCATCTAATATCTCCCTCATTACATTAGTTGCTGTATTAGTGAAGTACCTCGGTGCTACACTGTGTATAATTAAAGCAGGCACTAATAGTTGTAATTTCACTGCTGTCTTGAGTGCCGTCTTCATGTGTTGTATTGGTGTTTCGTTTACTTTTTCTAAGTGTAATTTACATTGTTTACTGAGCATTGTCGCCGACCATGTCGAACAAAGCAGGTCCAAAACTGCTTGCCGCCCATCCTAATGCTACAATAGTTACAACTCCATAAATTAACCATTTAATTTTAAAGTCGTCTACTACCATTTTTAGTGCAACTAACTCGTTGCCTAATATTCTTACTGCTACTTCCATCTTACCTGTATTATCTTCTTTGTCCGCCATATACTTCTCCTATTTTAATTCGCTACCTTGTGGCATACAATCTAACTGTACCTTGTAGTATTCATTTGTTCCATGGAACGACCACGAACTTGGGTTAATTATATTTTCACATTGTTCTTGTGTCATAGGAGTATTGTATACATATTGGTTGCCAATGTACATCCATTCGTCTGAGGCTGTTTTGCCCCACATACTTAATACTAATATAAACATTTCCATTTGTTATTTTCCTTGTCCTTTGTATTTCTTGTAAGAACGCTTCTTACCTTTATTCATTGAACTAAACTTTGTTCTACTGTGGTTTCTTCCTATGCTTGTTTTCTTCGGGTGTGTTTCATGTGGTTCGTAATACTTGTGTAATTTCATAACCCTCCTTGGTTATGTACGTATTTATTAATTTTTGTCATAAAAAAAGGCCGCACTAGGCGACCCTTTTTATAAAGTTTAAACTAAATTAGAACGAGAACGATGCTACTAGTTTAATGTCCGAACGCTCACCTGCTTCTAGGTCATAGTTCATTGAGCCTTCTAAAGACCATGCATCACTTAAAGCATAATCTGCTTCTAGTTCTAGCACTGGCATATGATCTAACTCATCTGTAAAGTTTGTATCTGTTACATCTTCCCAAAGGTTAAATGTAGTACCTACTGAAAGGTCAAGAGCAGATGTTGCCGCATATGTAAACTCTGGATTGATTGTTAAAACGTTAGTTTCTGCATCTACCATGTGAGTCATTTTTACTTCAGTATCTAAACTTAATCTTGGAGCAATTTCAGTTGCTTCTGCTGTTGCTGTTGTGGCCAATGTCGCTGATGAAAGCGCCATAAGGACCGCTGTGGCGATTGTTGTAATTCGCATATCTTCTTCCTTAAATTTTAAAAAATTAAAGAGTGCTATCCCGGTTAGTATGCACTCCATATATTACTTATCAAAAGACTAGCAAACCTATGCTAATCCGGTTCTTCAATAAGAAAGGATGTTGTATTTCTACAACACCCTTCCCAATCGTTCTGTTGCTAGGTGATCAACCCCGGTGACCTAAATTAGGCCGCCATTGCCATTTCTGGCGCATAATTGTCGTTTGCAATTATAAAGTTTGACCAATAACGCAGTCATCCGGTAAACTCCACTTCACTACAACACCAGTCGATCCTAGTTCGACCCCATCATAAGCACACTCAGTAAATGTGTTTATGGTGGAGTCGTCGGGTACTGCCCCCGAGTCCTGTATGCGTTCACGTTGCTTCAACGTCTACACATTATTTATACAGTCAAAAGGCATTCTTGTCAACCTTTTTTTATACTAAATACCTCCAATTATGTTACAACATAAACATTTGATAGTTAGAGCAGAAGTAAGTAACCCTCCAAGGTACGAGCAAACAATTATCGATTGGTCATCTAATCTAATTCGAGACATTGGTATGAAAATAATGATGGGACCGTTTGCGAAGTATTGTGAAATGGAAGGCAACCGAGGCTTGACTTGTGTTACTATTATTGAAACTAGTCATGTTGCAATACATGTATGGGACGAAGGTGCCCCTTGCTTAGTACAACTTGATGTATATACTTGTGGTGATTTAGATAAGCAATTGATATTCGATGCTTTAGAGAAGTTTGATCCTGTCAAGATCGATTACAAATATCTTGACCGAGAAAAAGAGTTTATTGAACTTTAGAAACTGGCGTTGTTACTTCTGAATATTTTATAGCAAACATTGTGCCTGCCTTGTGATCGTCTACATCTACATAGATATCACAACGACAATATATGTCTCCTGGTAAACTTTGACTATTGCTTCTAATGTACTCTAATTGAAATCCGTCTTGATTGCATTGCTTCCACAAGTCTTGTCCTAGTTCACGCATTATCCACATGTTTTCCATGCTCTTATGTGCGTGGGACCATTTGTATTCACACTGCCCAATTAAATATCTCATACATTATTTATATGCGTACTAAAAACTATCCGCCTGGAGTAAATTTTTTAGATACAAACCAATTCTTTTGGTCGTGTATTCTTCCTAGTAGTTGTTGTATTTCATTCATCTCTTCTCTTAATTGAGGAGACGTTTCGCCTTCAGCAATGGCTAAACCTCTTCGGCCTGCTTTTGCTCGTAACGCTTGTTCGATTACTTCTATGTCTCTAACAGAGAGATTAAATTTTGTATTTGGTTTTACCAAAGCCCTAAAGTCTTTCCATTTCCTGCAATGATCATAAAACATGTAACAACATGCAATACAATCCAAAAGGTGCGAAAAGCCAGAGCCTTCTTTACATCTGTTTGTGTAATTGGAAGGAACTCTGGCTTATCGTTATCGTCAATGCCTATCGGCATGCCAACAGTCCTAGCCCATAATTTAAGCCAGCGCCGTTGTCCGCTCATTACATTGAGTTCTTTTTATCTTGAATTTCTGCTCTACGTGCCTTAGTAAGTTTACCAAGATCGCCTAGTGCTTTTCTTGCTCTTGTTGCCGCGGCTTTCACACCTTTTTCATCAAAAGTCGATGCTTCTGTTAGGTAATTGTTGAACGCTTGTACAATCTGTTCGTGGTTTGTCATAGTTTTCTCCTATTTAAATGTTTATTATATATTACTTTCTAGCAGTTGTCAACCGATTATTGCAGAGCGATGCCAGTAGTCTTTTCGATATACTGTGCGGCAATGCCTTTTTCAGTTTTTGCTAGGCATGCAACTGATGAAGTTGCAAGGCTAAATTTACCATCTGGTGCTACACTAAACATGAATGGTGCTAGACCTAAACCTTGTTGTTGTGCAATGATTACCATTGGCTTGTTGAGTACAAAAGCCTTGTCAGACTCTGAATCGAGTCTTGCAACAAGTTCTTCTCCACTGCTAAGTTTAAAAGATACGGTATCTCCTACCTTATAAGGTGCTTCAATTAACATATATTATCCGTGTCCTGTTCCGTTGTAGTTTGTATCTTCGATATATTTTACAAACTGTTCGTATCCGCCAATTGATTTGCCGTATACTTTGATTTGAGGAAATGTTTTTGCATCTGGAAAGTTTTCAAAAACTTCTTCTCTACTAAAATCTTGTCCGAGTGTTTTATATTTAAAATCAAACGATCTTGATTCACATAATGCTTTTGCTTTCATGCAAGAAGGGCAAGCAGGCTTACCCCAGATTTCTATACTCATAAACTAAATCCTTTAAGTGCGTCCTTATCAACATCCTGTTTAATTCCACCGATGATGTATGATTCAACTTCAGTCTCCTGAGGTGCAACTTGCAATCCAGATGAACTTAGCCAGTGTTGTGTCCAAGGTAGCGGGTTAGTATTAACTGGAGCATCAAAAATTGTATCAAAGCCCAGTGCTTTTAGTCGACGGTTTGCAATGTATTCTACATACTGATTAAGTAGTGTGGTATTCAAACCAATCATACTGCCGTCTTTGAACAAGTATTCAGCCCAGTCTTTTTCTTCTGCAACACACTCTCGCCATAAGTCATATACTTCTTCTTTGCACTCTTTAGCAATCTTAGCCATCTCTGGATCGTCTTTGCCTTGAGCCCATAGTTTTAATACATGAGTACTAAGTGCCAAATGTTGTGCTTCGTCTCTAGCAATAAGTGAAATAATTTTTGCACTACCTTCCATTAGTTTTAGTTCACCAAAACCAAATGTACAAGCGAACGAAACATAAAAACGTAAACCTTCTAAGATGTTTACAGTTTGCATTGCCATATAAAGTTTTTTCTTAACTTCATACATGTTACCTTCGCCACGATGTTGAAACGCATCTACTGCTTCATTAAACGCATCGTAATGTTTAGTAACACTCGTTGCTCTTGCAATAATTTTTTCATCATCTAAGATAGTATCAAACACTTCTGCTGGATCAGCATATACATTTTTCATAATATGTGTATACGAACGTGAGTGAATTGTTTCGAAAAAGTCCCAAGTAACAATACAACCTTCTAGTTCAGGAATAGATACATGTGGCAAGAATGCCAAACATGGACCACGTCCTTGTACACTATCTAGTAATGTTTGATACTTTAGGTTAGCAGTAAAAATATGTTTCTGCTCTGGACGAAATTGTGCAAAGTCTGCTCTATCTTTTTGTAGACTTACTTCTTCAGGTCTCCAAAAATAACCTAACATTGTTTGATTAAGTTTATCAAACACAGGGAATTTGAATACATCATATCGCTGTGTATTTTGATCTGCACCAAAGAACATATTTTGTTTGGTGAAGTCTACTTTTTCTTTGTTAAAGACTGTCTTTGCCATTTCTCTTCCTTACTTACTTCTTCTCTATTACTATACACTCTGTATGCGTTCATGTCAACCTAAATTGCACATGCCTCGCAATATTCATCATACTCTTCGTCGGTACCGTTAAACTCAGTACGCTCGACTGGAGATTCTTTTACATTGTCGTGCCATCCAACATTGTGTGCTGGCTCGTCAATTAATTCACTAGGGTCAGTTTTATAATCATAAGTGTTTTGATAATAACTTGTCTTCCACCCTAACTTGTACGTATTTAACAAATCTTGAATCATCTGACTCATTGGAACTTCATTATTTTCAAAATGTGTTGGATTGTATGACCAATTTCCGCTGATTGCTTGATCAAAGAACTTTTGCATCACTGCTACAGTTTTAATATAGCCTTCGTTACTAGGCATATCCCATAATAGTGTGTAATGTTGCTTTAGTGTAGTATACTGCGGAACAATCTGCTTAAGAGGCCCTTTTTTGGACTTCTTAACGGACAAGTATCCGCGTGGTGGTTCGATTCCGTTAGTCGCGTTCGACACAACGGAACTGCTTTCTGATGGCATCTGAGCGGACAATGTCGAATGTCGAAGGCCGTGATCTCTGATGCTCTTGCGTAAATTATTCCAATCATACTTTAATTTTACCTTTACAATGTCATCAACTTCTTTCTTATACGTATCAATAGGAAGGATGCCGTCACTGTATTTAGTGCGGTTAAAATACTCACATGCACCGCGCTCTTGTGCTAATTCATTACTTGCTTTTAACAAATAATATTGAAATGCTTCTGTAAGTTCGTGTACAAGTTTCCATGCTTTTGGATCATCATACTTAACTTTATTCTTTGCAAGGTAGTGTGCAAGTCCAATATATCCTACACCTAAACTACGTCTTGCTTTTGTACTAATCTCTGCCGCCTTAATTGGATAACGTTGATAGTCAATAATTTCTTCTAATGCTCTTACTGCTAGTTCACATAGTTCTTCTAAGTCGTCAACTGATCGAATTGTTCCTACATTAATTGCACTAAGGATACACAACGCAATTTCACCTTCTTCATCATCAATATGATTCAATGGCTTAGTTGGTAACGTAATTTCTTGACACAAGTTACTCATATATACTTTGTCTTTAAATGAACTGTGCGTGTTACAATGATCAACATTCATAATATAAATGCGTCCTGTTTCTGCACGTTCTTTAATTAGTGCTGAGAATAAATCCATTGCACTTACTTTTGTCTTTTTAATACTAGTCTTACGTTCATAAGATTCATATAGTTCTTTAAATTCGTCTGCATCACCAAAGTATGCTTCATACAATCCTGGCACATCATGTGGTGAGAATAAAGTTATGTCGCCACCGGACAACAATCTTTCATACATTGTTTTATTAAGTTGAATAGAATAATCTAACTTACGTACACGATTGTCTTCTGTTCCTTTGTTGTTCTTTAGCACAAGGATGTCTTCAATCTCTTGATGCCAAAACGGGAAGTGTGTAGTTGCACTGCCGCCACGTACACCATTCTGTGTACAACATCTTACTGTTGCTTCAAACTTTTTAAGGAATGGAATGATACCTGTGTGTGCTACTTCTCCGCCTCTGATCTTCGCATTAACGCCTCTGATTCGTCCAGCATTGATTCCAATTCCTGCTCTTTGTGCAGTGTATCTACCAATCGACATATCGCTTGCGAAGATACTATCAAGGGTATCGTCGCTGTCAACAAGGACACACGAAGCAAACTGTCTAACAGGTGTTCTGACACCCGCCATGACTGGCGTTGGGATATTGATTTTAAAAAGTGAGGTCGCATCGTAGTATCTCCTTACATAATACATTCTATCTTCTTTAGGATAGTTCGCAAATAGTGTTGCCGCAATCATCATGTACATGAACTGAGGAGTCTCAAATATTTGACCTGAAGAACGATCCTGTACAAGATACTTGTCAGCCACCTGACGCAAACCTGCGTAGGTAAAGTTCTCATCACGCTTGTGTTTAATATAAGAATCTAATGAAGCAATTTCTTCGTCAGTATAACTTTTAAGTATTGACGGATCATAAACACCACGTTCAATATTTTTTTCAATCATTTCTTTAAACGGAATATTTTCATAACGACCAAAAACTTGTTTGTTGATACCATAAGATAATAAACGTGCCGCGGCATACTGATAATTAGGTGCTTCTAATGAAATTAAGTCATTAGCACTTCTAATTAATATTTCTTGTATTTCGTTTGTACTCATACCATCGTAAAATTGTAAGTTTGCATTCATTTCAATTTGACTTGCACTTACTCCTGCTAACTCTGCACTTGCTTCTTGTACTACAAAGTGTATCTTATCAATGTTTAGTGGTTCTTTTTTACCTGTTCTTTTTACGATCATGGTACCGTTTGTCATCTGTCTCTCTCCGTTCTTTTATCTTTTTTTCGTTTCGTGTGGTATTTAGTTTAGGGGCGGCATGTGATGAATCTCTTGCGGTTCTAAATCTTTTAGTGCTTGATCTACATGTACATGCGTTGAATTATCAAGTCCTAACACCCTATCACCTACCACTAGTAGATAGTAATGTTCTGACTTTTTGTTGTTTATACCAATATGTATCTCGAATCTTTCCCTCGAAAAACGGTCAGTTAACTGTAAAGAATAACACATCCCTAGTACACGACAGAAGTCGCAATACATATTTTCGTTAACTAACTCCCAAGGGCCAGGCCAAGTACTTGGCGTATACGGATCTGTTTGAATACTCACCGTAGGTATTTTGTTGTAATAATTAATTACATCTTGCAAAGGATCTTTAGAATCTTCTAAAGTATCTCTAAACGCTGACCATTCAGAGAGCCTTTGCTCATAATTTAAATCATTCATTTATTACCGTTTTGATCTCACGTGGAATTTGAAAGTTCCAGCGTCGGTTGCTGTTGCATTACTAACATTAATTTCAACTGTATCTTTAGTTGCGTCTGCATTTTCGTCAACTAAATTTGCAGTTAATTCAAAGTTTGTAACAAGTCCTGAAGAACCAGTAAATGAATACTCGTCCTTTACGATTATATTATCATTATCATAATCAACAGTAACATGAAGTATACCATTGCGATGTGCTTGGTATGCTGTACTATGATAAACATAATCAATTTCGTAATTTGTATTTGCGTCACCTGGTAGTCTAAAATATCTATTTGGATTAGGTTGGAACACAACTTCTAATGCACTTGTTCCGTTCATATCAAATTGACAACTACCTTCAATGACTGGTGTAAACTTTTGGTTTACAATATATTGTTGCTCGAACGACAATGCTTCAAATCGTTTGAAGAAGTCTCCGGAACTAGTGTTCCCAGTCTTATCAAACTTCATTACTGCATGAGCACTACTTGCTTCAGTACCATTGTTGTTACCAACACTATTAAAAGTGTTACCAACACTAGAAGTATTTGTACCTTCTTTGACCCAAACAGCGTTCTTTGCAATTTCGTCAAATGTACTGTTTTGAATTTTTGTTCCTGTTGGTCCTGCTTCTTGACCTAGTTGTCCTAATGTAATATTTTCACCTAGCACAACGCCATAACCTAGTGTGTCAAATGTGCTACTCTTAACAAGAGTATCGTTAATGTTGAAGTCACTATAAATTCCGTAAGTCCAACCTTTCATAATAATATCAACAAAGGTATTATTATTACTCATTACTGCCGCACTGTCGCCTATTAGGCTAAATGCTTTTTGTGTAGGAATTAATGCATCGCCTGAATTCCAATTGCCTACAACTTTTAAATTACTAAAATGACTATTTCTTACACTGTGCATATCAAACATAACGCCTGCTACACTTTGATTAATTGTCATTCCTGATATAGTAATATCTTTTGCTTGGTTAATAAAACTATTAGTAGAAGTTGCGGCATATGATCCTGGTGTGCTTCCACCATTTACAAATGTAAATCCTTCTGCGGCACTAGTATTAATAATTGTTTTATCTACTCCTGCACCTAAAATAGTTGCATAAGGAGGAAGTTTAATTGTAGCAGAAAGTACGTATGTACCAGGAGAAAGTACTAACTTAACTCTGCTTGATGGATTAGTTTTGTTTGTATTAATAAACAGTTGGTCGATTGCTCTTTGTAATGCTACAGTATCATCTGTAGTGCCATCGCCTTTCATTCCAAAGTCTGAACCGTATACGTTTTCATCTAATTTTGATTGTAAACTTCTTTGTATTGGTTGTGTTGAACTTGGACCAGTTGTTAAACCACTATCATTTCTGTAAGTATACTGCCCTGCAAGTTGAAAAATGCTATCATGTTCTGTAAGAATCTTAGTATTGCCTACCGCAGGAGCACCTTCGCTCACACTGCCGTTACCTACATAAAACTCTTGACTGTCAATTGCCCATCCAAGTTCTCCAGAAGCAAGTTGCGGCAAGTTATCCACACCTTTTTTACCTCTTCTAACTTGTATACGACTGATTTGTACTACTGCCATATTCGTCTCCTATTATACATATTTAGCCGTGTTTCTCATAATATGCATAAACCCTATTCCACCATTCTTGTTCCCATTCTTTAAACTCATGCGGCCATAGGTCAAATTGTTGATATTCACCTGCTCTGCTACACATAAAAATGTGTCCTTCACAAATGTTAGTTCCGTATATTTCGTTGTGTGCGATAGCATATGCTGTTAATTGTAAGAAATAATCTTGTACCCACTCTAATTTCTTAGGCTTGTTAGTTTGCTTGAAGTCCATAATACAAGGATTACCTTTGTATTGTCCTACTAAGTCTGTAGTACCTGCATACATCTGTGGGACATATAATGCAACTTCACTACCCCATATTTCATCTACATCTGATAATGCATTTTCTTTTACTTGTGTTGCCATCATGTGTGCTTGTTTAGCATAAGGATTGCTACCTGGTTCAGCCCATGTGCCAAACTCAACATAGTCTTCTAAGTATTTGTGCATACGTGTTCCAACACCTGCGGCTTCTGTTACAATCTCTTGTGCTTCAGTTTCACCTACACGCTTGCGCCAAGCAATAAGATGTGTCTTGTCTTTTGTGGCGTCTAAGATTGTTGTAACGCTTGCTACAGCGCCTCCGTCAGGAGTTAGATACTTACGCTTACCATCTACACTTTTTCTTTGAATTGTTTGGTAATCAAACTTATTTGTTATTAGTGTCATCAACCTCGTCCCAATCGTGTTGCATAGCAAATGGATCACTATAAAAAGGATCCACTGTACTAAATGGGTCGTCTTGTGCTTCGACCGTATGTACTTCTGGAACGTAGTGCTTAATCATATTTTCGACACCCAGTTTGAGTGTTATTGTACTGCCTGAACATCCTGAGCAAGCGCCACCTAGTTCTAGTAGCAAGTTTCCTTCTTTGTAGTCGACAAATTCAATATTGCCGCCGTGACTTGCAACACCAGGCTTGACATGCGATTCTATTAACTCTTTGATTTGTTTGATGATCTCTTCATCAGTTCTTGTTGTCATAAAGTATGCTCCTAATTTAAGTTAATTATACTAGAAGTATTGTCTATTGTCAACCTAAATCTGTGGCTCTTTTTGCCATTGAGGAAACAGTTTGATCAGCACTTGGCTCTTTAGCGTCTTGTGGAATGTCGTCCATTTCACTGCTTTTAAAAGTAAGTTTCTCTTTATCAAAGTTTTTTATCATTGCTTTGACTGTTGGATCACCATTGTATGCTTGAAGAAATACATCATAACTGAATTGAGATTTTCCAACGTTTTGCATTAGTTGGTCTAATTGATCAAATTTAAATGTTTTTTGGTCTTTGTTACTGAGGACGGTTAAGACCTTTTTCAACACTTCCGTGTCGACGTTCTCAGTTACGACTTTTTTCCTGCTAGTAACGTTCCAATCTTGCGTGAGCGTTCTATGCTTTCGCGTGTTTCGCGTCCTGCTTCTGCTTCGCCACCTGCGGCCGCCGCATCTGCACCAAAGTCATCTGCCGCTTCGCCTGTTTCTGGATCTACTGCTGGTTCTTCTGCATCTGCATCAACTGTTGGCTCCATTGCTGGATCTTCTCCTGCTGGATCTTCAGCACCCATTGTATCCACGGCTTCACCTTCGCCTGTTACAATGCCTACACCTTGTGTTAGTGCTTCACGTGTTGATTCCATTGCAGTATACATTGCTTCTAATGATGGCTTAACTGCATTAGTAAATGCTTCTGATTTTTCTGCACCTAGTTCGTCTCTGATAGCATCTGCAAGTTCTAACATTGACTCTGTTTGCATTTCTGCTGTGTCTTCCATCCAACCAGTAACTCTATCTACCATGTCTTTGGAAGCCATAACTAATTCTGCGTTATCTTCTGCACCTTCTTTGATAACTGATTCTTTCATTTCTGATTTACAATCTTTGCACATCTCTTTAAGTTTTGCTTGATCACAATCTGGATACTTTTTACAAATTTCTGCTTCACTCATTCCATCTTTACAGCATTTCATTACTTCTGCTTTGGATGGCATTTTGCCTTCTGGTGCTTCAACAATCGCTGGTGTTTCTTTAATTGCTTGATTAAGAACATCTAAAAATAATTTAGACTTTTGATAACTTTCGCTTTTCACTGAATCAAAACTTTCGTTTGTTTCAATGTCTTTTAGCATTGTACGTATTTTGTTACGTGCATCTTCTAGTTGCGGTAAAGTAAACTTGGCAATATCAATTTTAGTGCCATAGCGTTTCGCAAGACTTTCATTAAGTGTTGCGGCTGTAATTGGTGTTTTAATTTCTCTAATGTTCATTGTTCATATCCTTGCAGAATTTGTTATAGTTATTTATCATTCTAATTGTATATATAGTCTTCTAGTTGGGTTCTGCCCCTGTCGATCTTAGTTGTAGCAATATCTAGCCTACATTCTAGCACTTCTTTGCGTAATTCATCGTCTGCTTGCTTGTAACTGTGCTGGAAAAATACTGCATCATTGTAGTTTTTTTCAATTTCATAATCAATTCTAAGCACTTCGTTGACTACATTTTGCCCTTCGGCATGCTTTTTAGCAATAGCAACTGCGGCAGTTTTACTAAAAGTGTGTGCTACTTGCTTCTTGCATTTCATATCGAATACAAAGTTACCATTTTTGCTTGTACGCACTACCATATTACCTATGCGAACGCTATTACCCCTTACATACGGAAAGGGTACATCTTCAAGACCTTGTTCAATCAAGGCTTTTAGTTCACTTATTAAGGCTTTCGTCATTTGCAACCACCATGGTATTCCCATTATTATGTACTTTACTTACTAAACTCTTACGTATTAACCCTTCAAGAACGAATTGTTCTCTTTCGTCAAAACTTTCTAACGGCATAACGCCCTTTACACTACGAAGTAATTTTGCTTCTTCGTTAGTCATTGCTATGGTAAACTGTGTTATTAAATCGTTTAGTTTCATTTCATACTCTGTAGTTGCTTTTTCAACATATCTAATTCGGCTTTTTTAGCCTTAATTTGTTTTTGAGCAACGTCTTTTTGCATTTTTTGCATCTTACGTTGCTGTGCTTGCGCCTTTGGATCAGTAGGTTCTGCACCTGGTTGATCTGCGGCCGCTTGCGCCTGTTTTGGTCCAGGACCTGCTACTGAAGTAGGTACTGGTGCATCCATAGGTTCGCCTGTGGCTCCTTGTGGTTGATTGGGTACATCAAATGTTTGTGGATCTGACTTTTTGTAACCTGTTCCTCCAGGTCCACCTCTGCCTGATAATGCCGCAAGTCCTGCTAGTCCTAATGCTCCTAGTCCTATGCCTTTACCTATTCCTCCTCCGCCTCCAGGCTTTTTAGGAAGTACTCCTGTGCCTGTTCTTGACTTCAACCCTGGTACTTGCTTTGGCTTTGGTTGTACTTGTGGTTTAGGTGCTTGTTGTGGTTTAGGTGCTTGTCCTGGCGCAGATGGCTGTTGTGGCCTTGCAGGTGTTTGTCCTGGTTTAGGAGCCGCTGTGCTAGGTGCTGGTGGCTTAGGTGCCGCTGTGCTAGGTGCTGGTGCTCCTGGTTGTTTAGGTGCCGCCACTGATGGAGGTGCTAATCGTCCAGGTGGTTGCGTTCTAATTTTTGGTGCTGTGCCTGGCTTAGGCACTTGCAAAGTTGGTGGCTGTTGTGTCTTAGGTGCTGATGTTCCGCTTGGTACTGCTGGTGCTCCTCCTGCAGGGCCTTTAGGCATTGCTGGTTGTTTAGGTGCTGTGGTTGTAACATTTGGTGGAGTTTGTTTTACTCCTGTTCTAGGATTGTTACGTCCGCCACTACTAGGACCGTCAGGATCACGCTTGAATAAATCTTTACCTTTTTTAATCAAATCTTTTACAACAGGAGTACCACGCTTGACTAGTTCCTTCGCACCTTTTTTAACAATTGGTGCCGCTGTTTTAGCCGCTCCTCTTGCTAGTGCTCCTATTGCCGGTGCTACTACTGCTAATGGATTCTCATTAATGATTAGGTCGAGTCTTTCGCCTTTGTCATTTTTATTAAATTCGTCAAACCTCACTAGCCCATCCTCCTTTTGCCTGCAAAACGTTTCTTAGGTCTTACGTTAATACGTTTCAAACGTTTACTTGCTGGATTTGCTCTTTTAGTTTTCTTTGTGTTAATTTTAATTTTGTTTGGAGTTTTGCGTTTTGTTTTCTTAAGTGTAATCTTTGCTTTTTGATTTAATGGTTTATTACATGTTGCCGCTCTCGCAACAATACGTCCTTTACGCACTCCGCTTGTACAACGATACTTACGAACTTGTTTACCACCTGAACGACTCCAAATAGTTCTTACTGCTTCATTTTGAACTAGTTCACCGTCTGGCATTACTTCCCAGCCATCTGGTATAGGTTTACACATTTGATCATCATTGCAAAAATATTCACCATCTTTACAACTATTTTTATCTTCAAGTGTGAAAACTTCTCTAAGTAACATTAGCGTCTCGCTTTGTTCATTGCCTTAATTCTTCTACTTACTGGATTAATACGCTTTGTTCTTCTAGACTTTCTTGCTATACGCTTACCAAGCCTTGCTTGTGTACGTTTTAAAGTATAACGTGCCTTCATGTTAATAGGTTTGAAACATGCACTAGGAGCACTTACTATTCTTCCATGTCGAGTGCCACCGGAGCATCTATACTTGCGTACGGCTTTATTACCCCTGCGTCCCCATATTTGTTTCTCTATAATTATTTCATCAGATACGGGATCAGTAATGATTTCTCTTAAGTTCATACTGTATTTATGTTTAGGAAAGGTTTAGTAAAATAACTACGATTGTGGATAGCAAGCCTGCAACTATAGTTCCGCTTGCTCCAATAATGACTTTTGTCATTGATTGTTGGCCTTTAGTAATATCATCGTGAATATGATGCACTTTGGCTTCGATTTTATCTAAACGACCTTCAAGATTTTTATATCTTTGTTCGCATAAATCTACATGTGCTTCTAAGTTTTCACGTTCTAAGGCAGTTGCCATTTTTATTCTCCATTAGTAAACTCTTAAAGTTAGCCTAATTTGCCTTGAATAGTGTTTTGATGGTTGCCTTATATAGAGTATTTATCATCTTGCTTATAAATCTTAAACAAGATATTACACTTTTTGGGGTCTGATGTACAGAATAACGCATCATCTAATTTACAGTTTTCTTTTAGGTTCTTTACAACAGGAACCATATCAAAGTCTTCTTGCATCATTTCAACACTGTGGGATTCGTCTTGTTCTACAGTTATAATACAACGCCATACGTTAAGACTTTTTGAAGAATACTCACTACCAAAGCCTACGGCTTTTTGTTTTTTGAACACAGGGTCTGAAACTTCTACGTTTGTTCTAAGGCCAAGAGTTTGTATCAAACTCATATAGTTCTGCTGTTGCCCGTATGCTAGTTTGTCTTCGCCTCTACGTGCATTAGTCTTTGTAATATCTATAATTGTAGTTAATTCAAACGTGTTCATATACTTACTTATCGGCCATAAAAAAAGGCCCAGTAAAAACTGAGCCTTTTAATATTTAAATTATACCAACTATTAAGTTGCTACAAATCCGTCTAAGTCACGTGCTGTTACTGTTGCACTTGAAAGATCGATACTGTCTACTGTACCCATGTTCTGTAGGCGTACTTGCATTGAAGCCGCTGATTGACCATGTCCGTGTACGATCATAAAGATCTTACCTGCTGTACCTGTTGACTTGTACATAATTGGTGAAAATTCACTAACTATTTGTGCTAAACATCCGTCGATACCATCTTTTGCACTGATATCTACGATTGCGTCGATTTCCATACCAACTAGGTCTGCTGTGTTGTATTGAACGCCGTGATCACGACCGTCTTGATTTACTCTTGCTACTGCTGACATTTTATTCTCCTATTTTCTCTAATGTCCAATTTCGTTTTCTCTAACGAAGTTGTTATATGTATTTACCAAAGAGGAGAAAAAACGCCTATTTACGGCTCTTTTTTGCTCTCTGATGCAGTGCTCTTAGGAGATTTATGTATGCAGGACCTGCTTTTACTATATCATCTAGCATTTTAACCGCCGGAACGTAGCCTTGTACGAACTGACCTGGTACACTTTTACCTTGTTTTGCTAGATTTAAGAAGTTTTTAGTACGCATTACATTTTCTGTGCCTACTATATAACGATATAAACTTATATCACGTGCATCTGTAGTAATATCTGGTACACTTACTGTAGGTTCGTTATCTGCTACTCTTGCTGTTTCTAAGTCGTTGGTTGCAGATAGTTTTCCAAGATCGTCTACTAAATCACTCGTACGTAGTTTTGCTCTTGCGGCAATTAGTAATCTTGTAATAGTATTTTGTTTGTCTTTGGTGCTTAGGCTTTTGTATCTTGTAAGATTTCTACGTACAATTTTATAGTCAGCATTAGTAATATTCAACGCACCTTCAAGTTTGATAAGGAATTGTGAAGTTTGGGTGTATTGATGATTACTTGCAATACTTTTCAGCCAACCATTAAGTTGCATCAAAGGAAGAAACGTTCTTTGTCTCATTGCTTTTGCGGCACTAGGATCTTTTAGTTTGTTCATAGCCTCGTCATTACCATTTACAAAATAAGCAAAGTTATACAAATCTGTACCACTCATTCTATATGCTTTGAACGTGTCATATCCTGTAGTTCTTCTAGCATACTCTCCTGCGGTTCGTCTAAAATAAGCATATTGATTAAGTGCTTCTAATACCAATACACTTAGATACAAACGTTCACAACAATCTGTATACGTTAAACTTTTGACTGTGCCGGCTTGGCGAGTCATACGTGCTTCGTGCATGTCTTTTATAAAAGAAAACTGTGCTTGTTTAGGAGTGTCCAAACTATGGCCTCCTTCCATGGTTGCCCATTCAGTTGCTGTATACTTTTCAGCCATTAATACTATTCTTCTTTGCCGTTTACTGCACTATACAGATCTTCTGCAAATTCTGCTACTTTGTCAACAGCATAATTTACTTTTAATTTGTCTGCTAGGTCTATTGCTTTGAACACTGCGTCTGCTAGATCTTTATCAGATAAGTTAACACTTTCTTGAACTGATTCTTCTTCTGGATCTTCTGGCTCTGGGTCTTTTACCCCTGCGCCTGGTTTTACATCTGCGCCTTTGACTTTAGCAATAATTGCTTTTGCCATTTCAATATCTACGTTAGCATCTTTCAATGCTTCGCCTGGTGTCTTAGGTCCAAATGATGATCCTAGTTTTCCAAATGACGAGCCTAATGCCGCCGCTTTGTTAAACTCTACATCTTCCCATTCGATACCACTTCCTGGCTCTAATGCTGAAGCAATCTTTTGCCCCATTCTTACATACGGCATAAGTTTTGGATCTACATCGTATGGTCCTTCTTGTAAGTCTGTAATTTTCATTTTGTTTTCCTTATCTTTCTACTGCTCTATTTGCGGCAGAGAATGTTTTACGTGGTACTAACTTAATGTCGCCTCCAGGATGTGCTAACACATATCCTTCACCACCCGGCTTGTCACCTATTGACTGTTTGACATCTCCGCCCTGACTGTCAAACTTAGCAATAATATCGTCTTTTGCTTTTTGTATTGCACTTACAACTTTCCACATTGCTTTGAAATGTCCCATGTGCTCTTTTATATATGCAAGAACATTTGCTTTCTTCTTTTCACTAATCTTTGCTGATTGTAGCCAATTAGCAAAGTCTCCACCTAAGTTATCTAATCCTGTGTCAACTTTACTGTTGATGTATGCATAAAATATTTTAGGTAAATCTGTCATTTGCTTCGCTCTTAGGCTAGGCTCATCAAGCATTGCATCTAGTCCTTGTGCGTTTTGTTTTACAACGGCTTCTGTTTGGTCTAATATAGATGTATCAACTTCAACTGGTGCTACAGTTGTAACACTTGGAACTACAAATACATCATTGCCTTGGAATATATCTTTGTTTTTAAATGGACCTTCACTACCTTCAGCATCAACTTCTCTATGTATTACAATACCTGTTGTGCTTTTACCAATGCGTTTACCTAAGTCACTCTTAACGTCAATATTATATGTAACTGTTTGTGGCTTAAATGTATAATGTCCGTCTTTTACTTCAGGTGTTGTATAATATAACAAGTCACCTTTGAAGTATCCTCTATAATCTTTTGGCACTGCTTTTTCATACAAACTAAAAATTGTTGCCATCTTATCTGCGAATGCTATACGGCCCGGATCATCTCTGAGTTTGCCACCTGAACGACCGAGCAACTCTTGCTTAATCGCATCTGGACTTTTGGTTCTTCCGACTCCGCCTTTTTTGCCGAAACCTGATTTGTCTGTAAATATAAACTCTCCATTTTCATCGCGGCCAAAAATGAGCGCGGGAGATCCGTCCCATTTGAGTGTAACATTTTTATGCTCTCCTCCTGCCATGTCGCGTAATGATTTAAGGACACGCATTGCGCCTTTACTACCTTCCCAAAATATTACATCTTCAGCATGATCAATACGAGCACCTTCTCTAAGAGTTTCGCCTACAAGTTTTCCTCTTGCTGGATGTGGAGTTTCATTACCGCCAGGTTTACTTTTCTTCTTAATGGCGTCTTTGCCTTTAAGTTGTCCTGCCTTACCTTTTTTATATTCTTTAAATTCTACGTAACGCATTCACTATCTCGTTTTCTTGTGTTTGAATTTTCTTTTTATTCCAAGCACTGTTTGGATCTGCTTCTTGGCGATCTACAATTTCTTTTGCACTTGGCATTTTTGCTAGAATACTTTCTACTGATCCTAAGTCACCTGCTGTTGCATTAGGACCTATCAACTGTTTTGCAATATTTTCTAAGTCATTACTTACAAGTTCGTTTGTATCTCTGTTGACTAAACCTTTATAGGGGCTCCATTTGAATCCTTTTTCTTTTGCAAGGTCAGCAAGCATAATTTGTTTATGAATACCTTTGTACGGAGAACCTTTAGGCAAATCGTGTACATGAAACTTACTTGCAGTTTCTCCATTGTCAACTACCATAATGTCAACTTGCTGTGGAGTGTCTCCTACTGTAGTTTTTACGTGTACAATTTGTCCTGTCTTTTTAGTTTCAAATCCTGCTTGTTGAAACATTTTTTCTAATTCTACTTTAGCAGTCTTTACGTCAGGTGCTTTGAATCTCTTTATAAGTTGTCCTGCATCTGCAATCATATCTAAGTCGCCACTCATCTTACCTGGTGTAGGAGTTGCGCCTGATCCAATTGGTAATGCTTTAACACCTGCTTTGGTCATTACACCATTAATCTGTTTCATCATATCAGGAATAATCTTTTGATCAAAGTCTGCTGTTCCTTGGAAAATATTACCACCTTCTGTAATAATACTTTCTTTTACATAGTAACGTTGCCCACTAGGTAATTGATTATATCTCAATGCACCTTCCTTACCAGTAAGTGGTTGTGATCCATCATTTGGTATCCATAAGTCTTTATCTGGAGCATACTGATAACCAATTTCATTATTGTCTTTGAAGCCTGCTATCTGTGGAATTTGACTTGGATTAATTTTATCGTTTCTACTTTGCACTGGCTTTTTAGCATCTGGCTTTTTCTTAACTACTTTTTTCTTTACTGTTTTTGTTTTCTTTTTTATTTGATCAATTGAAGGCTTTTCATCAGGTCCTGGTTTACCAGTTGTTCCCTGCATTGTTTGTATTGCTTTCATAGGAAAACTAGTACGAACCCAATCGTCTGCTTTTTTAACCCAACTATCGTCATCTTTACTAACGGTTTTCATAGATTTGGATTTTTTAGGTCCTTCGTTTAGTAGATCATTTATCTTCATTTTTTGCTTCCATTACTTTTGACATTACTCTTTTAAATTTACGTGGATCTCCAGTTCTAATAGAATTTAAGAACCTACGTTCTAATTCGTTTGCGGTAGCATCATCATAATTTTCAGCAATTCTATTCAAAAGATTAATCGCACTTTCAATAATATTATTGCCAGTGGCTTCAATTAGATGGTCGTTATTCTTCTTTGAACGTCCAACTGTATTCAATTCTTGCAATATGCTTCTAGTACGTTTTTTCATTAGTTACTCCGATACAGTATTTAGCGTTAGAATAAATATAGATGTAAACTTAGGAGATGGGCATATGTCAATTAACGAATTGAATTTCAAAGAACGATCCCTATTATTTGCTAAACTTTCAAGTATTGCTTATAGTAACATAAAAGAAGCAAAAGGTCAAGTAAAGAAATTAGGGTTTACAACTGTGGAATTCTACAATAAAGATGGGGCGCAAGCATATCGTTTTATGAATAAGACTGATATAGTAATTGCATGTCGTGGAACACAACCGACAGAATTTAATGATTTAAAAGCAGATTTGAAGGCAACACCAGTAATGGCTGAAACTGTAAGTAGGGTACACAGAGGATTTAAGCAAGAAGTAGATGATCTTTGGCCTGATGTGCAAGAAGATTTATTACGAAAAGTAAATGTTAAAAAGACATTATGGTTTTGTGGACACAGTCTAGGTGCGGCAATGGCTACTATTATGGCAAGTCGTTGTATGCATGAGGATAGATTAAATGATCCTGTTGAACTATACACCTTTGGTTCTCCAAGAGTAGGCTGGAGAGGCTATTGTAAAAGTTTGGCTGTAACACATCATCGTTGGAAAAATAACAATGATATAGTTACTACTGTTCCTCTTTGGATTATGGGATATGTGCATCACGGCACACAACATTATCTAAATGCATACGGTAAGTATAGAAAACCTACAGGCTGGCAGATGTTTAAGGATAGATGGCGCGGCATGTGGATGGGCATTAAAAAAGGCAAAATAGATAACTTTGGTGATCACTCTATGGCAGAGTATATCAAACACATATCTAACCTTGACTAATTAATTCTTCCAAAGTTTCTAAAACATTACTGCTATCGTCAGCGGCCCCTAAGTCGATAGCAGTCTTAACACAATTACGAGTAAACTCTAAATCAAAGCGTTTTCCATTTGTATCCATTCCTGTGTTAATCAAATATACTTTACAATCGTTAGCATGAACTTTTTGCATTAGCAAATTGCTATACTCTTTTACTTCGCGTGGCATAAACGGTGATCCGTAGCAAGGACTAAACAAAGGTTTGATTTCGTTTGTTCCTGCTTCAGTGCCTGGCATCTGACTTGTGTATCCTGTTTCAAAGAAACGCCTCACTGTGTCTCCGCTTATCCTACTCAATGGAGGAAACACACCTTTAGCATCCATAGTAAGGAAGAATATATTTTTAGGATGTTCAAACAATACAGACTTATGATATGCATTTTCTACACAATCTATTGGATAACTTAAACGTGCATTAGATGCATTAGGATTTTCTATTACAAGTGTGTTGCGTTCTTTTGCAAGTTCGACAGCATCAAAGATTGTTTTATGTGTTTCAGGCGATAGTCCTTCTGACTTTGCATAGCAACCTGTTTCAATCATTTGAATGCCTTCTTGTTCCCATATCACTTCGTCATCACTAATAAGTTGATAGTCAGGATCACTACTAAGTGTAGTTTTACCTGTGCCAGATAACCCAAACATTAAATTAGTTGTATCTTGATAAGTGAACGCTGAACAATGCATAGGTAAAATACCGTTAGCAGGTGTTTCAAAACTTACAATACCAAACACACCTTTTTTAATCTCACCCAAAAACGTTGTGCCTGCAATCAACATTACTTGTTCATCAAGGTGTACATAAATTTTAGGCTCAGGTATTTCTAAGTCAGTGTTGTGAAGTATTGTCCAATCTGCTGTGTGTTCTAATCCGTTCTCTTCTACAGTAAACATGTTACGGACAAACTGTGCATGCCTATCATCATTTGTTTCTACTCTAAAACAAAACCCGCATGTATAAAAAACTAGATTATGATTGTATTCTAGTTCGTACATTATATTATGAAAGTCTTTGAAGTCTTCTTCAACTCCTATCTTGTTATACTTAGGTCTAGACATATCTAAATGTTTTGTTCTATTGCCAAAGAAGAATTTGTTTTCGGGGCTTCGGCCAGTAGGCGAGGTAGTGATGTTGATGTTCATTTTACAAGGTTCCTATGTAAGCGGCTGTGTCAGCCATGCGACAACTAAATGCCCATTCGTTATCATACCAGCCTAATACTCGACCCATATGATTATCTATAACTTTAGTTTGGTCTGCGGCTATGATACAACTTTCCGCAGTGTGATTGTAATCAATACTAACTAATGGTTGTGTTTCATATCCCAACACACCATTTAAAAAGAGACCAGCATAACTTTCAAATGCTAAATTAACTTCGTCTACATCAATAGGAGTTTCACTTTCAAATGTAAAGTCAACACAACTAACATTTGCAGTAGGAACTCTAATAGCACTTCCAGTTAGTTTACCTTGTAGTTCAGGAATAATTAATCCTATGTTCTTAGTTGCGCCTGTGCTTGTAGGTATCATACTCATACCTGCTGTTCTTGCTCTATAGGGATCTTTATGTCGTCTATCAACTGTGCTTTGATCTCCTGTGTAACTATGAACAGTTGTCATTACTCCTCTTTTAATTCCAAACTCTTTCTGTAACACCATTGCCATAGGAGCAAGGCAATTTGTTGTACAACTAGCATTACTAACAACAAAGTCTGTTGATTCTAATTCGTGATGATTAACACCGTAAACTGTTGTGAAGTCTACATTCTTTGCAGGCGCACTAATTAATACTCTAGTTGCACCATTATCTATATGTTTACTTGCAACCTTTCCATCATTAAACGCCCCAGTACATTCTAAAACTACATCTACATCATTCCATTTAAGTTGTGTGATGTCACGTTCATGAGTCCATTCAATGTCGTTGCTAACATGACCGGGGTTACGTCCATGTATACTATCAAACTTTAATAAATGCAAATTACTTTCTTTGTCGCCACTTGCATTTATTTTTACTAGTTCTAAGTCGTTACGTTCATTTATAATGTGCCGGGCAACACATCGACCTATACGACCAAATCCGTTTATACCAACCCGTACCATTTAGACAAACAGGCTACTAACGGATTCTTCGTTAGTAACTCTACGCATTGCTTCTCCAAATAGTGGTGCAACACTTACTTGTCTTGTTTTCTTACAGTTCTTTGGACATCGATCGGCAATTGAATCAGTAACTACTAATTCATCTAATACACTTTTCTCAACCTTCTGACAGGCATCGTCGGACAGTACACCGTGTGTGATATATGCTCTAACACTTAAAGCACCTTGATCCATGATTGCTTTGGCCGCATTGCATAGTGTTCCGCCTGAGTCTACAATGTCATCAACAAGGATAGCATGTTTGCCTTTGACATCTCCAATTAGATTCATTACTTCTGACTTGCCTGCTTCAGGACGCATCTTGTCTACAATAGCAATGTCTCCATTAAACATATCAGCAAACTTTCTAGCACGAACAACTCCGCCTGCGTCCGGTGAAACAAAAACAGTCTTTGCTTGTTCTACATCTGGTTCGTCGATAATACCAATTGAACGTTTTATATCTTTTGCAAATACTACACGGCTTGTTAAATCATCCACTGGGATATCAAAGAAGCCTTGTATCTGTCCTGCATGTAGATCCATTGTAAGGATCCTATCTGCACCTGCTGTAACTAACAAGTTGGCAACTAGTTTTGCTGTAATAGGAGTACGACTTGCACTCTTACGATCTTGTCTTGCATAACCAAAGTAAGGAATGACTGCTGTAATTCTACTTGCACTTGATCTACGTGCCGCATCAATCATAATCAACAGTTCCATAAGACTATCATTAACAGGCGTACATGTACTTTGTACTATAAACACATCTTCACCGCGAATGTTTTCGTTAAACTCTACACTAGATTCTCCATCTGCAAACGTGCTGACGTTTGCTGGAACAAGACTAGCAAAACAGTGTTCTGCTATCTCTTGTGCTAATTTAGGATTAGCATTTCCTGTAATGATTTTCATCTTCAAGTTGGGTCCTTTCTAACCTGTTGGTTGTAATTGTCTGCTTCTTCAAGTATAGTTATACGTCCTCCTGCGACCTGAGCAGACCTTATGGTTGCAGTAACGTCTTTAGGAAAACAATGTCCTCCATAGCCACGTGCATTACGTGATACTAAACTATGGCTAGCATTGATTCGCTTGTCGTCTGTAATAACTTTTCTAACTGTTTCAAAGTCTATTTCTTGTGCATCACAAAAGTCTTTTACTTGATTAAAGTAAGTAACCTTTAGTGCTAAGAAACTATTTCTTAATTGCTTGGCGGCAATAAGTTCTTTAGGATCTGCTGGAGTAACGCTAATTGAACCTAGTGCATCTATAAACAATTCTGCCCAAAAATTTGTATCTCCTCCGCCTACATACATATGATCATTTAATCTAAAATCAGTTTTCCAATGTGCCGCACGTAGGAACTCTGGAGAGTAACTAACATTTTTATTCTTACAACAATCTGTTACTAACTTCCAGCCTTCTATACTCATTGTACTTTTAATTAAGTAAGGAACATTAGGACCATCATCAAGGACATCACCTACATTGGTTACATCACAATGACCATTACTACTTCCTGGTGTGCTGACACAAATAATAATTGCATCTGCATGACGTAAGTCTCCGTAGTGGCCTTGTGCAGGGTCGCTAATAATAATATCGTGGTAAGGTTCAAGCATTAATTCGTGTGCTTTACCTACGTATCCGTATCCTGCTATTCCTATTTTCATCCTATCATCCAATTATAAACTGCTCTCATTGCAAGTAACATATACATAAGTTCCATCATTGCTCGTGGAATGTCTTTGTCTTTGACTGCAAAGTAAATCCACATCAAACAACTAACACAAGCCATTACCCAACCTACTGCTTGAGTATCAGGATTAGCATCTGATAAAACATAAGCGGCGGCAATGGCTATTAGAAATCCAATCCATCTACCTTTGTCTAGTTTTTGATAGAACCTTATTTTCATATTGTTATTATACTTTCTTTACTTTATATTGTCAAATAAAAAAGGCAGTGCCGTCGAACACTACCTTTCCATTTTAATATCCGTTAGGTACAATAACATAGTGTATCATTAACACTACGCCTACTGAAGCACCTAGTCCTATCATCATCTTGATGAAGTCTTTGGTAACCAACGGAAACACTGTCTTGAATTTTTCTTTGCCTGTCATAGTTGCCATAGCAAGTTCTCGTCCACATAACAATCCTACGAACACCCATGTTGTTGACATTGGAATATCATTTAGTTCTTTAAAGAACCAAAGTATAAGAAAGTATACTGCATCAATTATTGTAGCACTACGAACATATCTTGTGTTGTGCTTTTCAATAACAATATTTTGTATCTTACCTCCACCCTCTTTGAACATAAAGCCTAAGCCTACAATAAACACAAGTGAAATCATTACCATTAGATCCCAAGGTATCTCTCTAGGCAGGAACACAGCAATGTTTGCCATGTCATGGCTTAACCAAGTGAACCATAGGAAGCCTGTGGTTACCCACTGTCCTATTCTCCACCATCGTTTGTGTTCTTCTTTAACTGGGTTTGCTTCGTTTAGGATTTTAGTTACTCCTATCCAAATAACATATGCCGCGACTGCCGCCACTGCATAACCCATCATGCTTTTAACAAGCATCTTCTCTAGCACAAACGTACTAGCGAATGCACTTAATACTAAAAAAGAAGTACTAACTGGTACTCCTATCCTTGTAAGTATTAATAATAGTCCTGGCGCCATTGCATGGTACCATTGTATCTCTTGGAACGGTATTTTGTTTAGTCGTCCGTAACTGATGTCTCCACCGTTAGTGTACCAACCATACCAAAGTGTATACAGTAGAACAGCCGAAGCCGCTCCCCACATAACTTTCCAATTAAATTTATCGTTATTACTTGCGATCCATGTACCTAAAGTTTGTACGGAATCA
>VMHT01123175.1_pt1 | contig 26221 bp, 44 predicted proteins | sample 4693611 | NCBI WGS metagenome assembly VMHT01 (sample SAMN12280063, study PRJNA550983) | marine metagenome | isolation source: seawater sampled from same location over 5 years 0.02-0.2 micron viral filtrate | place: USA: collected off the coast of southern California halfway between the port... ...
AAAATCAAGAGGCGCAGCCAATGGAGCGACGACTATTGTTAGCTCTGGAGATTCAATAGGAGAAATTGCTTTTCAAGCTGCTGACGGTGCAAAGTTAGTTCCTGCGGCGTCTATTTATGGTCAGGTAGACGGCACCCCTGGCACTAATGACATGCCGGGAAGACTCGTATTTTCAACCACGGCCAACGGTGCGTCGAGCCCTACGGAGCGATTCCGAATTAGTAATGAAGGCGTATCTGAATTTAAATCGATTAGCCATGTTTTGGCCGCCACAACGTCTGTGGGGGCTGGCACTAGCAAATATCTTTACCGAGGACACCATTCAAATGGTTCAACTATTGTTTTCAACGTTTGGTCTAATGGCAACGTTGAAAGCGCAACTGCTTCTTACACCGGAATTTCAGACGTAAAGCTTAAGGAAAACATTGTAGATGCTAATTCACAATGGGACGACCTAAAAGCAATTCAGGTTCGCAATTACAATTTCAAGGAAGAAACAGGGCAGGAAACTCATCGACAACTTGGCGTTGTTGCACAAGAGGTTGAGGCTGTTTCTCCTGGGCTTGTTATTGACAGACCTGATTTCGATGATGATGGTAATGACCTAGGAACGGTTACTAAAGCCGTCAACTATTCCGTCCTTTACATGAAGGCAGTTAAAGCACTTCAAGAAGCAATGACTCGCATTGAAACCCTAGAAACCAAAGTTGCCGCCCTTGAGGCGCAATAGGTAAACTTCACCTGCAAGGACTTTTTCAATGTCTACACCCACTACAACGTTCACTTGGGCCGTTGGCACCATGGAGGGCGATGCGTCTGACGGTTTTGCTGACGTGGCTCACTACACCGTGACAGCAGTTAGCAGCCAAACCGACTCAAACGGCATCGCTTATAGCGAAGGTGCCTATGGCTCTATTGCTCTTGAGCGCCCTGAAACGCTCGTGGCTTTTGACGAGCTAGCCAATGCTGATGTCATTGCTGCTGTGAAAGCAACGCTTGGCGCTGAGCAGGTGGCTGGAGTAGAAGAGGCGTTGGCTGCAAGGATTGCCGAAAAGATCACGCCGACACGCTTCAACGCTGTGCCTTCAGGCTGGTGATCTAATGCAAAAACCTGATCCAATGATCTGCGGCAAACCGGGCGCAGAGGACATCGAGGCAAACGCCAATAGAGTCACATGGCTTGAGATGCTCTATTTGCACGAAGGCCGCGACAAGCCTGATCACCCCCAGCGCGGTCTATATACGGGGCTTTTTAAGAAGCATCATCTATGGCTTCCTGGTAGTGACGAAGATTGATCCTGTAGATCACATCCAAAACCGTCCATTGACTAGGGCGGTTAATCTACCTACGGAAAACGTTTTCTCTTCCCAAAATGATCAAAGCATTAATTGTGAGTTCTGCCGTCGTTGGCGCTGCTGTGCTGGCATCTCCTGCCCAAGCAGAAGGTAACTTCTTCGTAAACCCTGAGTACAACGCTGGCTGGGTTGGCTCTGATTTCACCGCTGGAGTTCTTGACGCTCACGTGGGATATGAATCTGGTGCGTTCTACCTGCAGGGAGGTCCATCTGTACTGATGGTCGATGGCGCTGATGCTGAGGTTGGATTCTCAGGCAAAACCGGGCTGTCAGCTTCTGTTGCAGACAACGTTGACATGTACGGCGAAGTTTCGTTCGCTAAATACCAAGATGTTGACGCGGGTTATGGATTAAAAGTGGGAGCCAAGTACAGCTTCTGAGCTAGTCTCTTAAAGGGAGACACACTGCCTCTTTCCTGTCCTCACACCAGGGAAGAGGTTTTTTCTTTGGAGCTTTATTGTGCAACGCTACTTCAATTTGGCCGGAGCCCTTGGGTTCTTGATGAGTGGAACGTTGGTTGTTGGGTCGTTGGTGCTTTACACGCGCATCCCATCGCTGACCAAGCTTTATATAAGTGAGCTAAAGCTGGAGCTAACCCAGTTAGTGATGGAAATGGTGCCAGCCAAAATAGAAAAAGCACTACCCCAATTGCCGACATCAACAGGCCCAGCAGTCGAGCTTCCTAAGTCACCGTTCTGACTGTATGCCTGACATCCCGGATATACAGATCCGAAGCATTGAACCGCGAATAATTCCTGAGCCATACGTTTACGCTCCACCGATAACAGCAGAGTTACCACCTGCTCCGATTTATCAGGTGCCTGGTTGCGCCAACGTCCATAGGGATGCACAGTTGAATCCATCCCTGCTCAGGGATGACCCGAATGGTGTCGGCACCGCGTGCACTGAGGGCCAGATTCCAAGCTATGACCCGATGGATTGGAATCCACGGGATCTAAAAATTATCGAAGCAGCTCCTGTTCAGAATCAAGAGCAAGAAAAGCCACCAGCAGAAACCAAGCCACAAACGCCAAACCCACCGCCAGAGGATAAAAAGCCAGAAATCGATTGCCCTGCTCCAGACGCTGCAGAGATTGGCACGTTGTCACCCGATGGCCGCAAAATTGTTGAGTCGTACGAATTAGCAGATGGCGTTTGTAAAGAGGTCTATCGAAACGTGCCGGTAACGGAGCAGCTAATCAAAGCCGTACCATCGCCTTATGAAGCGGCTCAAACTGCAAGCATCGCCGTACTTGCTACTACCGCCGCATTGAGCACTCCATTTCTGCTGCGTATCGTCAAGCCGCTGGTTAAAAAGGTAATTACGAAACTAAAAGAGGTCGTAACTCGTAAGAAGGAAGATCGCCCGTCTATTTTTGAACGTCAGAAGAATCAGCGGAAGGCGCGGAAATAGAGTGAACGTGCGGGATAACTTTTTTAGGTGGAACGTAAACAACGATGTCTTCGCAAACCTGAGCGTATCGACTACCGGGCCTAAATTGAACCCTTGCTTTAGCCAGCTCTGAGCATTGCTTGGCGCGGAACAATTCGTACTCCAGCCGTTTTGTTGCCAGCAACTGCTGTTGCAGCTCGATGTTTGTTTCTACGGCGCGTTTACATCTAGCGGTTAGGCCACCATCTAACGGCATTGAAAACGTTGCTGTTATTCCGTAGTTGACTGATCTACGATCTTTCTCAAATCGCGGCATTTCTGAGTAATAAAGCACCTTGCCTGGAGAGTCTGGTTCACCGTTATCGTCTGCATCAGCACTTGAGTAGACAGGCGTTCTGGTTACTGATTGATGGGGCAGATCAAAGTTTCGACTAGACGTGACAAACGGACTGAGCGATAACGTAGGACCAGGGCACTGGATTCCCTGCGACATTCGATAAATAGGATGTGGCCCGGTCATCATTTGATAGGCGTTATTTACCACTGAGCCGCTTGATGTACTTGATGGATTTGCCACTGTTGTGTTGGCTTGCACCGGTCCACCAAGTGCAGTAATTACTGCGAGAACACTGACTGTGACTCGGTTACGGTTTCGGTTTGAATAGTGCGTTGGATTGTAGTCACTGCATCTAAACCCGGAGCCATGAATGATTCTGTAAGGCTCCAGCTTGCGCCGGGTGTGATCACTTGCCATTGGGGCTTAGTTTCAAGGTTTGGACTTGTCCATGAAAAGTTGACTCCACCAACTGTCTGATTATTTGTGACGGTAGCGTCAGGCGAGATGGGAACATCTCCAACAGTTTCAACATTATGACCTGCGGCTGAGTAGCTGTAACCCGTTCGATAATTGTGGGATGTAATCGTTTCGTTAATGATCGTGGTGGATTCCGATCTTGAGTTGAGCTGACCTTGAGTAAACTGCGGAACGATTGGTGCGGCCAAAGAAGAGCTAGGCAACAACAAAACCAGCAGCCAAGCCCTAATCAATCTCAATCTCCATGGAGTTACTGAGGATGGCACTTGTGCCTGCTCCGCCTGCCGTCACACTCATAATGCCACTGCTCAGATTTGTCGCGGCCAAGGTTGATTTCACACCCCCTGAGCCAGTCACGACCTCGCCGTAAGTCGGAAGGTCGTCAACATTGCCGGTGGTGGTAGTTACCTCAGTAGCTGCACTTATGGTGTCGCCGATTACGGCTGACTCACTAAATGAAAAAGCCGAGCCGGCGGTAGTCACCGCATAATTCGTGTCAACCATGGCAGGGACGCCACTGGTCAGGCTGCCAAGATTCAGACCGCCAATAGCTCCGCTGGTCGTGGTGCTCCCACTGGTGACGCTTGGCGTGACGTTTGTGCCTGATGCGCTGTAGGTAGAACCGATTCGTTTGGCTGAGCTGTAAGCCTGATCAACCGAGACTTGGGCGCTCTGTACAAGTCGATGAGTGATTTGGGCCTGAGCCGGGACAGCCAATAAAGTGATGCCCAATACCAAAAGTGTGCGGGTCATTTGATGCCTGCATTGTTTTTGCTGTTATCAACGATAACGCTGCTGTCCTCCTTCTTTTTTTTGCCAAGTTTGCCGAGTGCTGGCGAATAAGAAGCCGCCGTCCCCGTGAGCAAAGACGCCGGGAATGTTGGATCGACAGATTGGGAAAAAATGCCCAAGTAGTTCGCAGTCAGTATTCCCATCGACCAAAGCAAAATGGTTACGCGGACAACATCGCCTAGCCAGGAATGCCCTTGATCCTCTTGTTCTTCTGACTTGGCCTGCGGTGTTTCTGCCATGATGAAGTCAAGCTATGGGTCGAATGGTGGTGGAAATTTGGGCCGCTGTGGCGGGTGCTAGTGCGGGGGTTGTTGCATCCAGCTTCAAAACAGCCAACCGCGAAACCCAGCATGGGAGAGATTCCCTGGTGCGCCTCACGAGTGCTGTCGATAATTTAGCCAACCGAATGGATGTGCTTCACGCTGATCTGAGGGTTAGGGACCAGGAGCTATTCCAACGCATATCAACGCTCGAACAAGATGTGGCGAGACTTGAGGGACACGCAAATAGGAATTAGAGTAATTAGACATACAGTGATCTCATGGTTTTACTACTAAAGCCAATCCTGTTCGGATTCATCAAATCAAACGCCGTAAAACAGCTGCTACTTGATTGTCTGGTAAAGCTCAGCGAGCAAACTGACAACGAGCTAGACGATGTGGCCTGCACCTATTTGAAGAACTTGTTGTTCCCGACCGAAAGGGTAGAAAAATAGCTTTATGCCATACGTACTAGCTGTCGTGATTAGCGTCTCGATCGTCGTGCTTGGTAGCGGCGCAATGTTTATGACCGGTTTTGCAGCTAGGCACACACCATGTTCTCCGGCATTATCACGGTAGTTTTGTTGTCGAGCGTTGCTGTGCCGTTGAGTCTGCTGCCCTTCTTTAAGTGGTTTCGGGAAACACCGCATCAGATGGCAGCGATCAAAGAACTAGAGGACTCGCTTCTAGATCAAAACCTGTTAGACGAAGAAGCGGGGTGGTTTCAAACCTGGAAGACGACGGGTCGCAGCGAACAGGTTTACGGAGTTCCGTATTACAGCCAGTTAGACAGTCAGACCGGCTACGGCTACCGGGAGTGTTTTGACGCAGCGGCTGCAATGGTTGCTGCGTTTCATCGAGCTGTAGAGAGCCAAGGCGCTTACCGTCAACTTCGTAGGAAGCATGGCGATACAACTGAAGTTCACGCCCAAGTTTCTGCGTTGAGGGCTCTAGGTCTGGATGCTGAGTTTCGTAGAAACATCAGGGTTGAGGACATTGAGATTGAGATTGACGCCGGAAGACCGCTGATGGTTGGTTGGCTTCATCGCGGTGATTTCACCGAGGGCAATCCTGCCGTTTGTGACAGCAACGGGTGTGGTCATTGGAGCGTGATTGTTGGGTACAACAAAGACGAATTTATTGCGATGGATCCGATGGGCAGGCCGGACATGCACCGTGGCGGACATGACATTCGAAAATCAGGAGAGCTAGTGAGTATGTCGCGTCCTGCTTTCTATCAGCGATTTTTGATCGAGGGTGAAGCGTCTGGGTGGGGCATTTTTGTCGACCGATGAGCTGGAGCTACATCACTGCGTTTTGGACGACCGTCGTGATGAACTGTGTTCAACCCGTGAATTGGCAAGCTTGTTTGCCAGTGCAGGACTGGTTAGTTCCCGCTGTGCATGATTACATTCGGTTTAGGACAGAAGAGCCGTATGTTTCCGAAAAACGGGCCTTGCGATCCATCAATGCAGTGGATGGTTATTGAACAAAGTCTTGAAGAAGAGTTGACCCTCGAGCGCAGTATTAGAGAGATCGAGGATTGCGAAAATATTGACGTGCTATCGCAGTTATCTGTCGCCATGGCCCGACAGCTGTGGCATCAGGGCAAGTTGCTGAAACAGGCTGTAGAGCACATTGCGTTCATCGAGCGGGTTTAAGGGACTTACACGAAGCGCGTCAAAGGGATCCCAACCCCCCGCAGTCGTTTCCGATCCTGCACGCTTGATGCCCCGCTGATCAGAAGTCGATGTCGATGCTGCTTGGGGCAGCAACAGCGGCCGGTTTGTTCTCGGGCTTATAGGGGCCGCTAAGCTTGCCTTTTAGCATCGGGCGAAACTCGCCGTTTCGGTTTTTGAACGTGCCGTTCCAGCCGGCGAGGCGCAGCCGAACAACAGTTTCATCCCGGTAGTTGGTCTCGCGGTCTGCGGTCTGCAGGTGACTAATTAGAGCCGCGACATCCTCCTCCGAAACTTCGATTGATCCGGTGACGTCTGGGCTTTTTTCGGTGCGTTTTTCCTCCTCGAGAGTAGTGAACTGAGCGAATCCAATCGAAAAATCAGGCATTGGTGTGTCCTTTGAAAAAGAGAGTAACGATGATCTTTAGCGCCTCATTGGCGCTGTAACTTCTGCTTTCCATGAAGTGATGGAGCATGGCGGCTGTATCGGAATCCAGCCGCACAGAGAACTGGTTGTTCCGCCGTTTGTCGTCGGAGAGCGCTTGCGGGGTCTTTTCACTGGTCATTTCTTAGCTTGTTTTTTGATGAACTCGTTTTCGATCAGTTTCACCTGTTCCTCAATCCAATTTTTGTGCTTTTGCTTTTGGATGCCATCAGAAACTTTGACTGCGGTGATCTTGAACTGAGAGCGGAAAGACTCGCACAGTTGTTTCTGAGCAGCTTTGTCGCCCATCCCGCCGTCTGCGGTGGCTGTTGCAATCTGCGCGATCATGCCGATGCACAGATCCTTTTCTTTTTGGGTGAGATCCTCTGAGACTTTGGCCGCGGCCGGCTCAGATTTGCCACCTCGAACTGGCGGGGCGGAAGGCTCCAGATCAGCATCGTTGTCCTCGATGCCAACGCAGAGGCCGAGCACAGCCTGCAGGGCGTAACGCCGGGTGTAAGTCATGGCTTTGCCCCACTCTTGGGTGCCGTTTTTTCCAGCGTTGATCGAGAGCGGTGTAACAGACGAGATCTGCTGACCGCTGACGTGCATCAACGTGGTGCGAAGCCCAGGGTCGCCGTCGATCTGCTCTGGCAGCTGCGAAACAGCGAGGCCGTTCGCCCGGAGAGCAGGGCCAATGGTGGAGAGGATGCCGGGCAGGTTGGCGAAACTGCCGTGATAGCTGTTGTCGTTGTCGTGGATGGTTGGTACAGCTTTCTGAAACTCAATGAGAGCAGCAGCGAGATCACTCAAGGGCTGTGACGGTGATAATTGCACAGGGTCGTTCATCAGGGTTTGCGTAGCGGCGGTGGGCGATAAGGCTGACGACCTGAGAGTCGTCGTCATAGGCCACCCCAGTCAGCGCGTCGCAGATCGCTCGACAGAGTTTGTCGAGGTCTCCGATGCGCTTGACCGAGTATTTAGGTGCGTTTGCTTTCAGCTCGCGGGCGGGATCGCCTGCGACGTGATGGCTGTTTGGGCGCCTGAAAACAAAGGTGGCTTCCACCTGCATTGGCATTATGGCGCGCCATGGCAGGGTATGCAATGCCTCCTCAGCGGCGAACTTCACGTCTGATCGCCATGGTTTTGTCCGAGAGCTAGCCTCGAGCATGACGCCGCGGCCCTTGTAGGTTTTGCTGCCTTGAGGAGCCGGGACGCCGGGAACGATAAACGTAAAGCTGTTCATTCAGGCTGACTTTCCTTTTTGGGGCGGCCGGGGCCGCGTTTGACTGGCTCCAGAGATGCGCGGTAGCGCTTCTGGGCCTCCTCTCGCGCAGCGGTGAGACTGTTGCAATGAGAGGAGGCTTCCTTCTGCAGCTTTTCCGCAACATGCACTGCCATCAGAACAGTCCTGCACTGCTCAACGCCCTGATCCTTTATTAAATCGGCAGCGGCGTTGTACTGGCCGAACCAGATGTCGCTGCTATCAGGCGTGAGGCGTTTGAGCTGTTTATCCAGCTCGCTGTCCTCTTCTACGTCTTCGTGCTGCCATGCCTTTTCGACGCATAAGTCGAAGGCCAAAAGCAGGTGGTTGATTTTACGCAGCTCATGCAGCACGTCCATTTTTGCGGACCGAGCTGCTTGATGCATTTTGTTGTGACGTTCCTGCACGAGTTTGTAGCCGTCATCGTTATCGACGAACTCGCACTGCAGTTTGTGATCGATGGGTTGTGTCATTTGGCGAAATAGATACGGGCAGTTCGACCGGATGAATTGACGCGCCGCTGGGGCTTGCCAGTTTTTTCATCTAGCCGGAACTCGAGAGGAGACGGGTGCATCTCCATCAGATCGCGAAGTCGAGCGCTCGCGGTCTGATGTTTCATTTTCAGCAGTTGCTCGATTTGTTCGCACGTGAGCCCTAAACGGCACTCGCGGATTATTTCGAGAACATCTCGGCACATGCCGTTGATCTGAAAGCGGATGCTTTCAGCAGCGTCGCGACTGGTGTCGGTGCCGTTATGGGGTGCCGTTGGATGATTAAACAACGGCAGATCGCTGTGATCCATGAGTTGAGAAACAGATCCCTCTCGGGTGTGCGGAAACTAGCGCTTCTGGCGCGCCATGGCAACAGGCCAAAAAACCCGCCGTGGTTGCGGCGGGCCCGATGACTTGTTCAATCTAATGGCGAGATGCCGGATTCAATGTCGATCGTGATGTCGTGGATGAAATCATCGAGGTGCTCGAAGATCCCGCCGTGGCTGTCGGCCTCCTCAACCGTCATCAGCTCGTTGAGAGCTTTACGGATCCGAAGGGCGTCGTTGAGTCGTGCATGAGCAGGCAAATGGTCACGCATGATTTGATGCAGCTTTTCAGGTGCAGTCATTTGATTCGGGCAAACAGTGCCGTCGCCGGCAACCAGACATTAGCCCTTATGGCGCGCCATGGCAAGCGAAAGAGGGGCGGTACATTCCCGCCGTTGCCTCCAGCTCATCCACTAGCTCGTCTCGGACTTTGAATGATCCCCAATGCCTGCCTGCCACTGATGCGATGGGAGGGCAGGTGATTTCAGCTGTAGGCCATTTATAACCGCATATTTTGCATTGACGTTTGCGGCTAATGACGTTTTTCCCTGTATGGCGCGACTCGAGGACGCAGATCAGCGTGGCGTTGCAGCTGGGGCAGTTCATTAGAAATCAGGTTGGTCGAGTTCATAGCGAGCCCACACGTCCTCCCATGCGGCTAAGCAATCTGTGGGATCCTCTCGGATCACGCGGCAGCCATCCGGGCCAGAGACCACTGTGACGCATTGATCGACGCGCAGATCAGGGTGGTGCTGTTGAAGCATTCCGAGATACGCACCGAGTTGGGCAGTGGCCGGCTTGCGTCTTTTTAGCGCTTGGGCTGATGAAACAGTTTTGAGATCTCCTAAAACCATCAGTCCTTTGCCTCTCGGAACTCCTTGTTCCTGCTGTTCGACTAAAAAATCAAAGCTGCCGCCAATCGAGCGATCCTCGTCTACCAGCCTGTATTCGCAGGCATGAAGCCACATTCGACTGAACAGCGCCTCTTCCAGTAATGGGGTGATCCATGGCTCCCACATTTCGTCATGCACGCATGGTTCATCTCGGAGGTGATGCTCGAGAACTTTGTGGATGGCTTGGCCTCGTGCCGCCCAGCCCTTGGGGCCGTTTTTGTAACGCTCCATCCCTGCGCGCTGGATGTCCGTCAGCTGATAGCCGACGACCTCCGAAACCGAACGGGCGAGGAGATTACCTCGAAGGCTGTAGCGGTGATGTTCCTCGTCGAGGTGCAGTTCAGGGATTGGGTCGAGCAACTTGGGCTTGCATGTCCGGCTAACAATGGCAGAGTCAGGGCCTGAATCAAGCCCTGCCAATGCCCATCACAGGCCCCGCTCATGCCCAGCCAGGAGAAATCATCGACCCGCACGGCGAATATCGCGTCGTGATCGACCCTCGCGTTCTGCAGGAGTTGCATCGAAAAAAGCCAATCGGTCAAACCAGGGTTTCATGGGTGAACTTCCTGCTGCAACGAGCTATCGCTCAGGAGCCCGAGCCGATTGATCGTGACTAAAGATGACATTGAGCGGCGAGCCTACGAGCTGCTTCAGTGGGTGCCCTACGGGCTCCATGCCGAGTTTGATGACGAGCTAGCTCAGGCCGGCTACTACTCAAAAATGCAGCGGCAGCGTTCTAATGAAGCGCTCGACGCGTTTGATGCAGCCCATCCCTACCGGTCAAGCGAAGAGCTGGCTGCGTTTCGGGAGTTAGAGCGCCTTCGCATCTATTCCAATCACACCTTGTTCTCCCCCTCAAAAGCGAAGGATGGTTTTTACACCCGACGACTCAAAGAGCTACGTGCGCCCGGAGGCGCTCAACGATCACAGAGCCCTCCTCCGCGACGTTCAGCAGGCCGCCGCCGCGGTTATCTCTGACGAGCCTGATCAGTTTCTCCAAAGCCAGCGGCTGCGGCTTATGGCTGAGGAGCTGGGCTGTCCGATCAGTGAGCGAACTGCGGCAATCTACTTGGCCCGCGCTCGCGGCGAGATCAGCGGCGTGACTATTCCTCGCATGAAAGGCGAACGGATGGACACCACTCCCACGCCTTGGGCATGGGAGGGCGTGATCATGGCCGGCACATTCAACCTGCTGGTGGCCCCGCCAAAGGTTGGTAAATCTGCGCTGATGGTTGGCATGATCGGAGCGTGGTGGCGAGGCGATGCGACATACCTGGGCCAACCGCTACATGGTCCATGCCCCAAGGTTTTCATCGTTGGGACTGACCAACCGGAGAACGATTGGCACACGCTTTTTGAGCGGGAGGGCCTCGTTGCTGCAGATGGCGGGCTCGGCGGTCCGGTTGAGATGCTTTGGCATACCGGCGCGCCGCTTCATCTGACGGCCGAGGGCATCGCGCATTTGGGCTCCATCGCTGAGCAGCACCCCCGATCGCTGTTCCTCGTCGATAGCTATCACGCTTGCATTAGCCCGCTCGGAGTTGATGAGGCCACCAGTGCATTTGATGGCCCGGCCCGCGATCTTGCTCATGCCCTAGCGCCGCATCACGCCACGCTGGCGATGATCCATCACACCAACAAATCAGTGGCGGGCGGCAACGCAACCAACGCCTCCAGAGGATCGAACGCCCTCCCGGCCGCGGCGAGCCTGACGATTCTGATGAACTGGTTTCGGCAGCCGGCCGAGGGCCAAACCCAGCAGGATCACCGCGTCATCTTGAAAACGCAGGGGCGGGCTAAAGGCTCGACGCTGCTGATCGAGCTGCATGATGATGGCTGGATCCATCACGGCGATGGTGAGGCTGTGCTTCAGGGCGAGGCGCTGCAGGAGGCGGCGGACGATCTGCAGGGCCGATCAGCTGATGTTTTTGATTACATCAACGAGCGGTGGATGATCGGTCAGTTTCCTTGCACCGTTGCTGAGCTGGGGCGCCGCTTCAACCTCGAGGCAAACAAAATGCACCGATGCCTCAGAACGCTCAACAGAAAAGGGCTTGTTCATCAGGTCGGACTAGCAGATACCGGAGCAGAGGGTGGCCGCCCAGCGGCCTTGTTCGCGCCGATTAACCCCCTCCCCGCTGAAGGGCAGATAAACGTGATAAAGGTGAAAAACCCTGATGATGTTTCCACGCTCACGCACGCGCGCACCCAGGAACTAAGAGGTTTATCACCTTTTTCACGTTCTTATCGGGGTTCCGAGGGAGGGGGGGTTAATCACCCTGCCTCTGAGGGTTTATCACCTCTATCTGATGGCGACCCTGTTGAGCGCTTTTCCGGCGGCCAGTGGAGCAACGGTTGGGTTGTCCATGACGCCAGCAATCCGTTGTCGATCACTATCTCGAAGCTGGGCACGCCCACGATCCAGTTCAGGAATCAGCGGCCTGATCTGGACATCCGTTCTTGCCGGGGCTCTGCATTTCCGGCCCAGCTCGAAGGGGTGGATCCGTTCGATTTCTAGGGCTTGCCATCTGGCGCGCCATGCTCTATTATTGAGGAGACCAATCCAGCTGGAGACAGCTCTGTTAATGACCACCTTCCTCACCAAAGCCCAACGCGAGTACCTGATCGAGGAGTACCTGGAGCAGCTCGAGGAGTTCGACCAACTGGAGGAGTTTTCAGGCATGGGCGACACTCTCCGAAGCTGCAACAACACAGAGTTCTATGAGCTGATCATCGACTTCATGCCCATCTACGGCGAGCCTGGGTTCCTTCAGAAAATGATGGCCTAGTGATCCACCGGCCCCTTCGGGGGCCTTGCGCTATGGCGCGCCATGTGGCAACATTCAATCACGGAGGCGATCCCCGACGCCTCCCCTACAGCTGGAGACAGCTCTGTTCATGGATTATCACCACACTTCACTCGCTCTTAAAGAATGGCTTGAGGCGACCCAGCCCGAGCCCCCTGCAGAGCCTGAGCGCGCTTTCCTCTGCGAAGCCCGCGACCCCAAGACCAACGAGCTGATCTGGGACGACTGGATCTACAGCCGCAAGGATCGCCTGCTCCGCGTCCGCGAGGCCAAGCAAGACGGCTTGAACCTGTTCATCGACAACGTCCCTTGCGAGATCTGGGCATGAACATCGACAGCATGGACACCATTCAGCTCTGTTCCCTCATGCGGCAGCGCCTCGAGCGCGCCGCCCGCACTGAATATCTCGAGATCCCCCTCGACATCCTCGCCAGCATCGAGGACGACGTCCTCCCTGCTCTCGAGTTCATCCTGACCACCTACGAAAACCTGCCGGAATCCAGCTCATGACCGCCTCCCCCTCCATCCTTCAGACCAAACAGTTCGAGATCGGACAGATCGTTTGCTCGAGCTACGGCTACAACATGACCATCGTCGAGTTTTACCTCGTCGATCGGATGACCAAATCAAACATCTGGCTTCGCCCTATCGGCCGCCTCGTCAAAAACGACGACGGCAAAGGAGACGGCACCGCTGAGCCCAGCCTCGACTTCAAAGCAGCCGACAGCATGGTCTTTCGTAAAAAGATCCAGCACAGTTGCGATGGTTGTCAGTTTATCTCTGACAACATCAGGGCCTACTCAATCTGGGATGGGCGCCCCCAATATCACAACACTTGGGACTGATCGTTGCCATCTTCAAAAGATCGAGAGCGTGCTCGCTCGAATGGCTTCTGCGTCAGCTGCTGCAAGAGGCCCCAAGCAATCGGGCGAGTCACCTGCCATTACTGCCTCACAAGGGTCACGATTCAAAACTATTTCAAGCATCGTTTAGGCCCTGCGTCTGCTCATGGCTCTTGCTACATCGAGGGCTACAGCCCCGATTGGCTCCAACAGATGTTCGACAAGTTCAACGGCCGCTGCTTTTACACCAGCGCAGCCATTGAGATCGGCGGCGAGGAAACTGCCGCCGTCACCTTTGACATTCCTCGACGCTTGATCACTGCTTATGGCGAGGCAAAAATCATTCACCCTGACAACCTTGTTTGGTGCCATCGGGCCGTCAAGCGTTTCAAAGGTCAGCTCACGGGCGATGACTTCAAAACTTTGTGGCGTGATCTCACTTTCCACGCCGCTTAAATTTGGCATGTCGGGGAGCCTGACGCCTTCGGGCTGAAAGCCATACAACACCCAATGTGCAGAACGGGAAAAGCAGGGCGCGATTAAAACAGCGCGATCTATCCCCCGACATCACAATTCAAATCCCTTTTTATGACTCAAGAATCTTGGACTACCTCTGCCTCAAAAAACGGAATCTCAAAAACTGCCCGACTGCATCCAGAAATTGCTGAGTTTGCTGTTCAAATTGTCAAACGAGACTTGAAGTTCATCAAAAGATCAGGGATCAAAATGTTTAAACGCAGGCTTTACGAGGATTTATACGAGATCGACATGTTTTTGCAGGAGGCTGAAACACGCGGGAAGGTTCTCGACTTGCCCATCGTCGGCGTCGCTGTTATCAACTTTGGGCTAGAGAGCAACGCTCGTATTCCCCTGACTGCTGAGCAGTGGGAAAAAGAGCGTGACATGTTGACCGCTCGACCCGGTCATGCCAGAGGTTTTAAGGCATGACCCAAGACATTCATTACAAACGTCTCCACGGCACGGACCTGATCGCTCAGGTCAAAATGTCAGCCAAGCTCCGAAAAGCTGCTCTCGTTATCCGCTGCGGCTACGCAAAAGTTGTTGGACCTCAGGGTCGCATCCTCCCGGATTACAACGCGTTCTACACATCTTTGAATGAGGCCAAACGTGAGCACGAGCAGGTTGTCAGCTTCGTTCAACAAAACAACAACGATTACAAAACTTTCCTCGACTATGAGCAGCGACTTCGTGACGCCTACGCCAAATCCAAAAATCAGGGTGCTGCAAACCGGCGTTATCCGTATTCAGATCGATGATCTGGTTGGCTTTGTTGACTCTCAACATTTGATAGATCCAAAAATCTTGCAGCTGCAGGTAGCGTGGCGTCAGCGAAACAATCCGCGTGGATTCAATCAACAGCCTGAAGTCTGATCATAAAAATGCACGGAAGCGCACAGATCGATCCTCTGAACTAATTAAAGAATCCTTGCAGCGCTACGGCGCCGCTCGCTCCATCGTTATCGATGAAGAAAATCGCATCCTCGCCGGCAACGGCACTGTTGAGGGCGCTAAGGCTGCAGGCATTAGCAACGTTCGAGTTATCGAAACTGAGGGCGACGAAATCATTGCGGTACGCCGTACTGGCCTATCCGAGGAGCAAAAAGTCGGCCTTGCCCTCGCCGACAACCGCACGGCCGATCTCTCCGAGTGGGACGTCGAAATGCTTCATAGCCTCTCGCAGGAGCACGACATCTCCAGCTGGTTCACCGAGGAAGATCTCGAAGCATTTCTTGGTGATGAAGTTGAACCGCTCGATGAGATGCCAGAGCTGAACTCTGACGATCGCGAGCCGATCCAACAGATGACGTTCATCGTCCATGACCTTCAGGCCGAAATCATCAAGGAGGCCATCGAAAAGGCAAAGGCCATGGGGCCGTTCGTTGATACCGGGAACGAAAACAGCAACGGGAACGCCATCGCTCGAGTTGCTGAACTGTTCCTCAGCTGGGGAGGCGATCATGGCCTCAGCTAAGGACATCAAGGTCGCGCCCATCTCTGCCAAAAATGCAGCGGCTGTCGTAAAGCGGATTCACTACTCCGGCTCAACAGCTGCAAGCTCAAGTCTTCACTTGGGGGTCTTTCTCAACGGACGCCTCGAAGGAGCCATGCAGTTTGGTAGCCCCATCGATAAACGTAAGGTTCTCCCCCTTGTCGAGGACACGCCCTGGAACGGCTTCTTGGAGCTAAACCGAATGGCGTTCAGTGAAAATCTGCCCCGCAACAGTGAAAGCCGAGCACTGTCGATCGCCTTTCGTCTGATCAAAAAACATTACCCGCATGTTCAGTGGGTGCTCTCGTTCGCCGACGGCTCGCAGTGCGGAGATGGCACTATCTATCGAGCCAGCGGTTTTTCTCTGACCGGCATCCGCCAAAACAAAACGATTCTCAAGCTCCCCAACGGCAAGGTTGTCACTGATCTGACTCTCAATGTCAATCCGCAAAAAATGGGCGGCAACGCCTCGCAGTGGAAAAAGCGTGGCGCCAAACCTCTGGCTGGCTTCCAGCTTCGCTACATATATTTCCTCGACCCAACAGCCAAAGAGCGACTCACAGTATCGATCCTTCCTTTCACTCGAATAGCGGAAATGGGCGCAACTATGTACCGTGGTGAGAGCACGCGCGTGAAGCAGGCCACTGTCGGGACCACCGATAAGGCGGCGGAGCATCACCGACCCACGCGCTCCAATCTTTCTCAGGCCAGCCCCAAGACCCAGGAGGCTGACTAATGCCAAAGCCCCACAATCCCCGGAGAAGATCATCAAGGGCCGAACTCGGCCTGCGGGTCAATCGCGTTGCACGCCTTCTCGCTAACGGCGGCACGCGCTCTGACGTCCTGCAATATGCCTCGACCCAGTGGGAATGCAGCACGAGGACGACGGACGATTACATCCGCAGGGCGCGAGAGATCTTGTGCAAAGACTGGGAGCTTGATCGTCGCGTTTTTACAGCAGAGCTTTTGTCGCAACTGGCATCGCTTCAGAAGGAAGCTCGAAAAACCAACCAGCTCAACTGTGCCCTTGGGGCGATTAACTCCGCAGCGCGGGTCGCGAGGGTTCTCGAGTGAGCATCCTGTCCTCAATCCCCGAGGGCTGCGTTCTCGAACGGGTTGGTGATCTTGGCCGCGACCTTGACCTTGAACAGCTGCTATTTCAAGTCCGGGACGATCTGCATCCAGGGCAGCGAGCCTTTGTTGATGACGAGAGTACGGAGATTCTGGGCATCTCTGCCGGCTATGGGGCGGGCAAGACGCGAGCGTTAGCCGCAAAGACCCTGTTTATGGCTGCGGCCAACCAGGGCTTCACTGGATGCGTCATGGAACCGACCGGACCTCTTATACGTGACATATGGCAGACCGATTTCGAGGAATTTCTCGAGGCGTACGAGGTGCCCTATACGTTCCGAGCGTCGCCTCTCCCCGAGTACATCTTGCATCTGCCCGAGGCGGACACAAAAGTCCTGTGCCGGAGCTTTGAGAACTGGTCGCGGATTATTGGTTTGAACCTGGCGTTTGTTCTTGCGGACGAAATCGACACTGTCAATCCATCAACCTGCCAACGAGCCTTTCCAAAAATCCTCGGCCGTTTGCGTGCTGGCAACGTGCGTCAGTTCGCTGCGGCATCAACACCTGAAGGTTTCCGTTGGATGTGGAAAACGTTTGGTTCAGAAGATGCCCAACAGCGAGGCGATCGAAAGTTGATTAAAATGCGGACGGTGGATAATCCGCATCTACCCCAAGACTTCATCGAACGGCTCGAGGCCAATTACGACCCAAGCATGTTGCAGGCGTACCTGCACGGCGAGTTCGTCAACCTCAACACCGGACAGGTTTACGACCGTTTCGATCGATCGAAACACGTAACCAGCATCATCCCCGACGTCAGCTCCGAACCTTTACGCATCGGCGTTGACTTCAACATTGGCAACATGTCGGCCGTAATTGGTGTTCGTCTTGGAAACAAGCTCGTGCTGATCGATGAGATCAGCGGTGCCCATGACACGGACGCTTTGGGTCAAGAAATTCGACGGCGATTTCCCGACCGCCGCGTATACATCTACCCTGACGCATCAGGCGGTTCGCGTTCTACTAATGCTTCCCGCACAGACATACAGATCCTCGAATCGTACGGGTTTAGCAATCAATCGCCGAAGGCAAATCCTCCCGTCCGTGATCGGGTGGCTTCTGTGCAAGCTGTTCTGGAGAACGGCAAACGCGAGGTCCGCGTTCAAATAGCGAGCCGCTGTAAGCGAACGATTGAGTGCCTTGAGTTGCAGAGCTATACGGAAAAAGGCGACCCAGACAAAGAGGGCGGATATGACCACATGAATGACAGCTTGGGTTACCTCGTATGGCGTGAGTTCAATCCTTTGCACGCACGTGCTGGTCGTGGTACAGGAATCAGGCTTTACTAAACTGCAGACATCAGGCGGAGTTGCGCTGTGTATTCAGGCTTTACAAATGTTGGCCGCCAGCGCGTTGGCACTGTCACCAATGTCAACGATCCAAGTACTGCTTGGATCAACATGGAGCCGCATTGGCTCCTGATTGAGGTTCTGCTGCAGGGCACTTACGGCATCAGAAAAAAACACCGTACATATCTCCCACAGGAGCCTCGCGAGTTAGACGAGGCGTATGACAATCGACTGCTACGCAGCGTTCTTTCGCCTTACTACGTGCGACTCGAGCGAATGCTGGCGGGCATGTTGACGCGAAAGCCTGTCCGGCTAACTGATGTTTCAGATCAGGTGATCGAGCATCTGTTCAACGTTGATTTGCAGGGCAACGACCTCAACGTTTGGGCTTACGAAACAGCTCGTAAGTGCATCCGCTACGGCCACGTCGGCGTTCTAGTTGATGCTCCTGCAGCAGGGCAGAACGGTCGGCCCTACTGGGTGACGTATACCCCACGCGACATTCTCGGATGGAGGACTGAAATCAGGGATGGCGAGCAAAAACTGACGCAGCTGCGTCTAATGGAAAAGATCGTTATCGCTGACGGTGACTATGGCGAACAGCATGTAGAACAGATCCGTGTACTGACGCCCGGCACGTTCGAGATCCATCGCAAAGATGAGGCGGGCGACTTCAGGGTTGTAGAGGAAGGCACTACCAGCCTTTCGGAGATCCCGTTCGCTGTTGCTTACTCCAATCGTGCAAACATTCTCGAGTCCACACCGCCTCTGGCGGATATCGCTGAGCTGAACCTGCAGCACTACCAGGTTCAATCAGATCTTGGGAATCAACTGCACATCAGTGCCGTACCGATGCTGGCGTTTTATGGCTTCCCGCAAGCAGCGGAGGAGGTCAGCGCTGGACCAGGAGAAGCAATTGCATTTCCGGCTGATGGGCGAGCCGAGTACATCGAACCCGGCGGCCGCAGCTATGACGCGCAGTTCAAGCAGCTAGACCGTATCGCTGATCAGATCAACAGCTTGGGCCTTGCTGCAGTGCTTGGGCAAAAGCTCGGAGCCGAGACAGCTGAGGCCAAACGTATCGACCGCAGCCAAGGCGACAGCACCATGATGGTGATCGCCCAGCAAATGCAGGATCTGATCGACAACTGCCTGCAGTTCCACGCTGATTATCTGCAAGAGCGGGAAGCAGGCACGAGCTTTGTGAACCGCGATTTCTTGTCCTCTCGACTTGATCCCCAAGAAATCCAAGCGTTGCTTGCTCTTTATACAACCGGCACGATCACACAGAAAACGCTGCTGGATCAGCTTGAGGCCGGGGAAGTGCTGGGTGACAGCTTCGATGTTGACGAGGAGATAGAGGCAACACAAACCGGCGGGTTGATTGAGATGAACCAACCGGATCAACAGGAGCGAGCAGTGATACCAGATGCCGAGCCAGAGCAGGAGCCTACCGAGAGGATTCCTAGTTAATGAGCTGGATAAATTGGCGTCAGAAACGAGGCAGCGACCAGCCAAAACAGTTGCTGTATTTCGCTGAACAACAGCTTGAGAGCGAGTTTTACGCTGTCATCCGAACTACCTGGTTTGAGGGCAAACAGGTCAAATCTGTCGAGGAATCGGCCTACAGCTTTTGCGACGGGATGACGCCCAGCGACTTGCGCCGGCTTCTCAAAGATCTGTTAGTCAAAGGCGCGGACGTTTCTATTTGCTGCATCGTTGGCGCGGATGAGTTGGGCCTAAAAGACAAATGAGCGAGCTAACAGAGCTGTTTCGCAACGCAATCGATCTGAATCGCTACAGCAACAGCGTTTCTCTGCGGCTCGTGCGCGCTTGGAATGATGCAGTGCTCGACGTTGTTGAGCAGCTGCAGCTTTTAGATGCTCTGGATCAATCGGCAAAAGCGACGAGACTGCGGTCAGTTTTGGCTCAGCTAAAAGAGTCGTTGGATACTTGGGCAGGCAGTAGCACCCTGGCAATGCAGCAGGAGTTGCAGGGGCTAGCAGTGCTGCAAGGGGAGTTTGCAACCAGGCAGCTACAACGAGCGCTACCAGCCGGTCGGGCCGACATCGTGCGAACGGTTGAGATCAGTCCAACGCTTGCTCAGGCGATCGTAACGGCAGAGCCTACAGCCGCTGGCGTTGTCAATCTGAGCGACAGCCTGGTCCGGATAAGCACTCAACCGGTGACATTTCAATTGACGCTTGGGCAGCAATTAACGCTCCCTAACGGCCAAACAATCAAACAAGCGTTCAGCAGCATGTCAGAGCGACAAGTTGACATTTTCAGCCTGACCGTTCGAAACGGAATTATTCAGGGCGAGTCGATTGATGCGATCACGCGCAGAGTGCGTGGGCGGCTTCAAAGAGATCAGGCCGGTTCTATTGACTCGATCATTGCCCGTGGCGGGCAAGCAACGGCCATCCCGAACAACCAGATCCGAGCGATCGTTCGCACCAGCGTCAATCAGGTGGCCTCTACATCGGATCAGCTGATCGCGGTTCAGAACCCAGAGTTAACGAAACATTACATTTACACGGCAACGCTGGACACAAAAACCAGCGACATCTGCAGGGCCTTAGACGGCAAAATGTTTCGGCATCAGGAAGGACCTGTCCCGCCCCAGCATTATCAGTGTCGCTCGAGGATTCGCAACGTGCCGCGTGGCCTTGAAAAGGAGTTCTCAGAGATTAGGGAAACTTATGGGGAGTGGCTTAACGATCAGGATGACGACATCAAGCGCGATGTTTTAGGACCACAGAGGCTGCAGATGTGGAATGGTCTGGTGCGCAAATATGGCCCAACGAACGCGATCCGCAAGTTTGTTGCACAAGATGGATCAACGCTAAATTTGGATCAGCTCAAATCTCGTGGTTATGGCTCCTCTAGCGAGTAAATACAAGTTCAAACCCTCTGATTCAAGCGAGGCTCCTGCCTGCCCTCCAAAAAAACCAGCGGCAAAAAAAACTAAGGCCAAAACCTCGTCAGAGGAATGAGGACCTACTACGATCGGCACAGCAGCGCTTGTTCCATGCCTGGTTACATGAAGGGGCCTAAAAAACCCCAGAAGCCCGCCGGTAAGCGCAAAAAAGGCAACAAGAAAAAGTAATGGCCTCTCGCAACGTCCCTTCAGACAAGGCTTTGTACAGCCGCGTCAAAGCGGCAGCGAAGCGAAAGTTCGACGTCTATCCGAGCGCTTACGCGAACGCCTGGCTCGTTCGTGAGTACAAAAAGCGCGGCGGAACCTATACGACGCAATCCTCCAAACCTCAAAGCCGTGGCCGCAAAAAAAAGAAAACCTAGGGGCGGCCTCGGGCGTTGGTTCGCCGAGAAATGGGTTGACGTGAAAACGGGCAAACCCTGCGGTCGGCAGAAAGGCGAGAAGCGCGACGGCTATCCAGCCTGTCGGCCATCCAAACGGGTGTCATCCAAAACGCCAAAAACAGCGGCAGAAATGACCGCTGCTGAAAAGGCCAAGTTCAAACGGGAGAAAAAAGGACCGGCCAAGATCAAATATCAGCACCGCCGCCGCCGGAGAAAAAAGGCCTGATGGCAAAAAAAGACCCGAGGCTCGAACGCTATGGCCTGAAAGGCGTCAACAAACCCAAGCGGACGCCAAGTCATGCGACCAAAAGCCACGTTGTCCTCGCAAAGGAAGGAGACAAAAAGAAACTGATTCGTTTCGGTCAACAGGGCGTTTCTGGATCTCCTAAACGCCCTGGCGAATCTGAAGCAACTAAAGCTCGGCGTCAGTCCTTTCTGCGGCGTCACGCAAAAAACATTGCTAGGGGCAAAATGAGCGGAGCTTGGTGGGCAAAAAAGGTGAAATGGTGAACTGTTGTTAGTCTTGGGCAGCAATTTAGCCCGTGGCTAATTTATGTCCGAAGAACAAAATGCTCCCGTGGAGCAGGCTGTTGACCACCAAAAGATGCAAAGCGACTTGGATGCGATGCGTCGGAAAAACGCGGAGCTTCTCAAGGAATACAAAGATTACAAGGAGTCAGCCCAAAACCAGGCGCCTGTACCTGATGGCGTTGATGTTCAAGAACTGCTTGAGTTCAAACGCAAAACAGAGCAGACAGAGCTTGAATCACAAGGCAAATACTCAGAAGCTCGACAGGCTTTGGAGCAGCAGTTCCGTGAGGCGTCGGCGGAGAAGGACCAGCGCATTGCTCAACTAGAGGCCCGCGTTCGTGAGCTGGAAGTGATCGCTCCGGCAACGCAGGAGTTGTCCCAACTGGTTCATGATCCCTCGGTGATTTTTAAGGCGGGGATGCTCGATCCGAAAAACATCGAAACAGGAACTGACGGTAAACCAGTCGTTGTTGATGGCTACGAACGGATCTCTTTCCCGCAGTGGGTGGAGCGCAATGTTCAGCCGTACATGCAAATCACCGCAAAACCTCAGGGCAGCGGAGCACCTGCAGGCCGGGCAAGCGATGGCAACGTTCGTTTTGATGAACAACTAATGAGCCGTTTAGTTCTTGATGGCAATGGTCGCCCAGGGCTGAACATTTCTGTGCTTTCTGAGATTCAATCAAAGCTCGGACGTGACGCCCGCATTTCATATAACGCCGAGGCCGCTCGACGTTTACAAGGGCGGTAGTATCTGTAGCAAGGCGAAGCCGTGCTGAGCTGAAGGGCCGTGCCCGACTGTAAACATCATTTCTGAGGATTTGTCATGGCGACTCTTCGCTCTGACTTGATCATCCCCGAGATTTTCACGCCGTACGTCATTGAGCAAACAACACAATTAGACGCCTTTTTGGCATCCGGTGTTGTTCAACCAATGGCTGAGCTGAATGCTTCTGAAGGGGGTGATTTCGTTCAGGTGCCGTTCTACGCGGCAAACCTGACCGGAGATTTTGAGGTGCTTTCTGATAGCTCCTCATTAACTCCGGGCAAGATCACGGCTGACAAACAGGTGGGCGTTGTGCTCCACCGTGGCCGTGCATTTGAGGCTCGCGATCTTGCTGCTCTTGCAGCTGGTTCCGATCCCATGGCCGCGATTGGTCAAAAAATCGCTGCTTACGTTGCCAACCAGCGTCAGAAAGATCTTCTGGCTTGCTTGGGTGGTGTATTCGGTTCTGTCAACACGACTGACAGCAACGCTGCTTTCTTTGATCTAACCATCGACGGTGCCTCCGGTGACACCCCGACTGCGCTTGCTCCCCGCCACGTTGCGGAAGCCAAAGCCAAACTGGGTGATCAAGGCGAAAAGCTGACCGCAATTTGTATGCACAGCAAGGTCTATTACGACCTCGTTGAGCGCCGCGCTGTCGACTTCGTTGTCGCGGGCGATGCAAATGGTGGCGCTGCAACTGCATCTGGCGGTTCTATCGCTGCTGCTTTTGGCAACCCGACTGTCCCAACCTTCATGGGTTTGAGGGTGATTGTCAGCGATGACGTAACCACCGTCAACAGCGGTGCTTCTACCGAATACAGCACCTTCTTCTTCACCCAAGGCGCTGTCGCCTCCGGTGAACAGCTGGCACTGCAAACTGAAACTGACCGTGACATCCTCGCGAAAAGCGACGCGATGTCGATTGATTTGCACTATTGCTATCACCCGGTCGGCTCGAAGTTCAGCACTTCGGTCACTAACCCAAACCGCACTCAGCTTGAGACGGTTGGCAACTGGACCAAAGTGTACGAAACCAAGAACCTCGGGATCGTGCGTGCCACCAATGTATCCAACATGGATTAACGGAGGTAACTAACCATGGCATCCAAGTTTGAAGCAACAGCGGGCAAACTCATAGGCCCGACAACTGGCGGTACTGTCACCCAGGCCACCAGCAAAGCAACAGGTGTGACTCTGAACGCAGCTTCAGGTCAAATCACCCTGAACGCTGCAGCCCTTGCGGCTGCTGCTGAAGTTTCCTTTGTGGTTACTAACAGCGAAATCAGCGCTACTGATGTAGTGGTGGTGAACCATGCCTCAGCCGGAACCGCTGGTTCTTACCTGGCGCAGGCGAACACGTTGGCTGCTGGATCTTTCAAGATCACTGTTGCCAATGTGTCCGGTGGTTCTTTAAGCGAGGCAATCGTCCTCAACTTCGTCGCTCTCAAGGGCGCAAGCTCCTGATGGGGATGTTCGCTTTTAAGCGAATGCGGGATCGTGAGGCTGTTGCGCAAGCAGCGGCCTCCGCCCCAAAACGCAAGACTTCTACTGTGACGCCCGATGGCAGTAACAATCGACGCAACAGCGGGCGGCGCAAACGCCAACAGCTACATAACTCTGACGGAGGCGAACGCGTTCGTGGAGGCGATGATCAGCAGCACGGACGTGAGCAAATGGACAACGGGGACGGATGACACCCGTAATCGCGCCTTAGCAGCTGCTGCACAGCGCCTTGATCGAGAGCGCTTCCTAGGGGCCAGAGCAACAGATACGCAGGCCCTGCAGTGGCCTAGGACTGGCGTCCGAAAACCAGACACTTACGTAAACACGTATTCCACGGGATTTCCGTTTCGCATCTCTGAGGACTATTTCACCGATACCGAGGTTCCAGATCAGGTGCAGCGGGCTCAGGTTGAGTTAGCGGTTTACCTAAAAAACAACGCAGATGGAATCAGCCTGAGTGGGCTTGAGGATTACAAACGAGTCAAGCTGGGCAACATTGAAGTTGAGCCTGACAAAACAGGCGCTGTTGGCGCTGATCGGGTGCCACCTATGTTTGAAAGGTATTTGACCGGCCTTAGAATCTCAGGACCGGGCAACATTGGTATCAAACGGAGTTAATCATGATGGGTTACGAGCCTTCCAAGGCGAACATCATCAACAACACGGCAGCCCAGACGGGCAAGTTCGTAAAAGTTGTTGCTCTTGAGGACAGCGTGATCACGTTGGTATCTGACTTCATTACTGAGAACGGATCGTCAACCGTCAGCAGCGTCAACCTCAACGCCAACTGCGCGATCGAGGGGCTGGTGATTACGAGCATCACGCTCGGCAGCGGCACCGTTATCGCCTACGCAGCCTGATGGCACTTCGAGGGCTCGATAAAGTCGCGCAGACCATCGTGGATAAACTCGGCGGAGATGTGACGATTCGTTACGTTTCTGGCGGCAGCTACAACACGACGACGGGCGTGATTACGGAGACCACCTCGGATACGTCGATCAAAGGGCACGTCTATGACGTCAACGTCAGCGAGGCCAACGAGCTAATCCAAGCCGGCGACAAACGCTTGCTCGTTGCAGCTAAAGAACTACCGACGGCTCCAGAGACAAAGGATCGCGTTGTTATTAGCAGCATCGTTTACCAGATCATCCGGGTCGAGACGACGTTTCAGGAAACGGCCGGTGATGCGACTCACTATGAACTAATTCTGAGGGCGTGATGGCTAGGGGATCTACTCGGCTAATCAAGATTGACTCCATGATTTTGGAGGTTGCCGAGCGGGTCATTAAGAAGGCAGGGATCGGGCTGCATGGCAGGCTAAAAACAGCTGAGCCGCCCATTGGCACCCCGGTTGTTTCACACAACCTGATCAATAGCTGGCAACTAAACATCGACACCCCAGGAGAAGCAAGGGTGTTCACCATTGTTAAATACGCACCCGCCGTGATGTATGGCGAGAACATGCCGCGCAACTGGAACGATGAATACAAGCCTGCCGGTAAGAACAAATCAACGGGAACTAAACCTGTCGTTAAGCGATACCCCGATTTGATCCTCAAGGAAGTGGCTCGTAAGGACATTCCTAAACTGATCAGGATCGAGAACCGAGGGCGCTGATGGCTGCGGCAGATCTGAATTCTGTGAGGGCAACAATTGAGGCACGTCTCGCGACGGAGCTGGCAAGCAACCCAGCGATCCCGGTTGTTTTTCACAACATGGCGTTTGAGCCTACGCCTAATTCGTCATGGGTTCAGTGCGAAACAGCGTTCGGCGCAAACGAGTACCTCAGTCAAGGACTGACAACTAACTCTCAGAATCGAATCCTTGGATTAGCGGTGTTTAATATTTTTACGCCATTAGGACAAGGCCCAGGGGGAAACTACGTGGTTGGAAAGCGCATTCGAGACCTTTACAATAGGGTCATCGTGTCGGGGGTTTTCTTCGACGCTCCTAACGGCCCCGAGGTACTGGCCTCACCAGCTCCAGAGGGTTACTTCCAAACACGGGTCTCTGTGACCTTTGAATTCATCGAGGAACTCTGACCATGGCAACCATCCGAGGCGAATCTGGTTCAGTTGAATTTGAGACCGGCAGCGGCAGTCTTGCCACTGTTGTCGGTACTCGCAGCTGGAGCCTGTCAATCACTAAAGAAACCCTGGACACTTCAGTTCATGGGAACACTTTTCGCCAATTTGTTGGCAGCATGATTTCTGGCTCCGGAACAGTTGAACTGGTTTACGACCCAGATGCAACGGGCCAAGCCGGTTTCATTGAAGACATCATCAAAGCAAATGATGCCGCTGATGCTTCGTTCGAGTTGTT
>VMHT01062533.1_pt1 | contig 26216 bp, 54 predicted proteins | sample 4693611 | NCBI WGS metagenome assembly VMHT01 (sample SAMN12280063, study PRJNA550983) | marine metagenome | isolation source: seawater sampled from same location over 5 years 0.02-0.2 micron viral filtrate | place: USA: collected off the coast of southern California halfway between the port... ...
ACTGCACATCAGGCCCATATAAACCACGATAGTTTCTATAAGAACGTAACCACCTATGCTCATCTTGCTGTCTGTGATCTTCTGCACGACTATATCTATCCATAATAAATGGAATAATCTTTGATGTATTTACGTCTTCTACGTCAGAGTTATCACTGTCTTCTAAGACAATAGAATCATCTTCAATAAAACCTTCGTTTTCTTCTTCCATTTATTTTTCCTTAATATCCAAACGTTGAATCTGCAACTTGCATACTTCTTTTAGGTGGACCCATAGGATCATAATCAAATATACTAAACCTTGGTCTTGACATTATACCATATCGTAAAGCATCATACAAGTGGTCTTCTGATGTAGTATCTATATCCTCTGGATTTCTTTTATCTATTGGTAGTGCAGGTAGTTGAGAAATTAGATTTGTACAGTTTTCAAAAAATACTAATCTAGGTTCTTCTGTAAACTCATCTATCTGTAATCTTCTATGTACTTCGTTTTTTCCTGATACTCTTGATCCTCTTGATCTATCAGATGGACGCCACCTACAACCTTTCATAATCATTTGTTCAGCTAGGCTAGGTCCAGTATCTCCACGTTTATGCCACAAACTAGAATCAAGTACACCATATTTAATGTTACCGTCACCCATCTCTAGCTCTAGTATCATGTCAGCTAAATCTGTAGCAAGAACTTTACCCACATATAATTCTCTGTACACAATTAACTTTTCATCAGGAGATACAGCAAACCAGATTACACCAGACTTACTTCCGTATCCATAGTCACAGGCTCTAAACTTTACCCAGTTACTAGGTATATCAAAAGGTTCAATTACATGTACCTTTCTATCAAACTCAGTAAAGGCTGCACCTTCTTTAATATCCCAATCACCGTCTAGTAACTGTCTTCTTTGTTGTTCTGGTAGTGACAGAAGCATTGCTTCATAGTCACCTTGTTCAGCTAAGTAAGGATTATCGGAAAGACGGGCAGGTATGAACCTACGTTTAAATAAAGATTTGCCAGCTTTGGCGTGTCCAGAAGGATAGCGTAGTACCTCAGTTGTTTCAATATCTGTTGCCTCAAAAGGCACTCCATATGCAGCAGGGTCAATAAACATTTTTTTAACCCAATGATGTCCTCTACCTCCGGGGTTAGTAGTAGCTCTCATATACACAGGCAAGTCGGGTGCAGTGGACCGTAGACGTGATCTCATATAGTTCCACGCAAAAGGTGTGGGCCATTGAGTTAACTCGTCAAAGCCTATCCAGCTAAACGCTAGACCTTGGTAGCGCAGGACATCATCTTCCCTGTCTAGGTAGGACATCCACAACCTCGCACCAGAGGGCGCAGTCCACTGCATCTTGCGTTCAGACCACTTTATTCCGGGCCATATTTTAGGGTACATTTCTTGTGACTTAAAGATAAGTTCCCTTAGTTCTTCCGTAGTATGCCGTAGGAGCAATCCTGAGAAGGCTGGATGGCCCATAAAGCGTAATGGGTCTGCAAGCATTGCATAGCTCTTCCCACCTCCTGCACTGCCTCCAAATAGTACCTCACGTTCACCTGCAGCTAGGAAGTCTGTCTGGGGGCCAGCATTCGGTTTAAAGATAACATTATGTTGTTCTTCAACTGGTGCAGTGTACGTAATAGTAGGCTCTATATCAGGCTGCGTCTTCTTGCGTGTTGTTGTTTTCTGTTGCACCGAGCCTTGTGCTTTCGATTTCTTCCGCTTTGGCGATTGCCTTTTTCGCATAGTCTGCCCATTTGCGTAGGCTTCCAGCTTTGTTTTTGCGTCTTCGCTCATTATCCAACCGTTTCTTTAATCCTACGTGAGATATTTCTCTGCCTGTGTTTGTTGTTAGCCAGTTAGATACTTCACGATATGAGTACTGTTTTAAATACTTCTTTGCTTTCTCAAGCATATCAAGTTCTATAGCTATTGGCAAGAGAATAAAATTATCGTTAGGGTCTAGCTCATAGCCATATGGTATTGTTCTTGATATACGTGGTATAGGAACCCACTCATTGTCTTCTTTAATATCGGTTGGTTGAGGTAGTTTCCATTGACCTACGGATTTAGTCATCGTCATCCTGTGCTTGTTTAGCTGGCATTAACATAACACCACCTTTTGCTTCTACTTGCATCTTCTCTGTTTTTACAAGACCTGTACGATCTAGTAATTCTTTAGCTGCTGCCATTTTGTCACGTATGCCTAACTCAGTAGGATCGTTTAAAGCACTGACCATAGCCATAGCTGCCTTTGGCACATTACGTGCCAAGTAGTTGTGTGTTACGTCAATTATCTCTTCTTTTAAACTGCTAGTAATCTCACGGTTAGCTGTACTAGGTGAGTACCCTGCAAGTTTTTTAGCTGTAGTAATATTACCACCAGCTTCATCCATAAGGACATCAAGAAACTTTTGTTGACGTGGTGTTAATTCTCTAGCCATTAAATCATCTCAAAATGTGGGGCATCAATAAATGGTCTGCGACCTTCTGATCTACGCAAATCTATATAAGCATTCATAGAATCTTCAGCAGAACCACTGTACATTCTTATGTCTCCTTCAGACCAAGCTGCGCCCCACTTAATAGCAACAGTGTTACGTCTAGCTGCTTCTGCCATTGCGTCACATATATCATCGTATACGTTTAGTTCCCAAGATACATCAGAACCAAAGTATGCAACAAGGTCTACAGCCCTACCATCTAGGTGTTTACTTTTCATAGTCTGTGATCTACCTGAGTCGTATAACTTTTGTTGCTCTTCTAAAGTACGCATACCAAAGGTAACACCAAAGTCTACTTTAGTTAAATTGATAGCTTCTTTAACTACAGCTACTAGAGTTTCATCAACTCCTTCTAATTTTTTTAAGCTACGTGAGCTAAGACTAAATCCCATATTACTTCCTTACATAGATGTCTTTACATATTTAGATACTGCTCTACCACCAAACCAAAAACTGATAATAGCTGCGAACAGTCCACTTGTAGCATCATCCCATATAAGAGACAATGACCTACCAAGATCATTACCTGCATCCATAAGAGATATAAGTGCTGTTACTTTGATGGCAACAAAAAGGCCAAAGAAAACATAAGTGATGACAGGACGGACACTGCCTCGTAATGCGTTAATAAAACCTCCTGCATCCATACTATCATGTTTGTACAGTCCTTCTGTTTCTTTTATCTCTGCTTGTTTATCTATTATGTTTAGCTTTAGCTCATTACGCTTTGTCATCATATCCATCTCAAGCGACATACGCTCAAGATTGTGTTTATGTTCTTGTCCTGCCCTAAAGTAATTTAATACTTCAGGTAAGAAAGAAGTACCAAATCCTAGTAAGCTACCAAGTAATGTAATCATAATGTTACCTTTGTTTTATCTGCTTCAAAAGAAAGTTTTGTACATTTAGAAAATGAGAAAGCCTCTTCTGTAGGTTTACTAGCTTCTAATTGTGTAACTAGAATACCTCTTGCTGTTTCACACATTTCCATTGATGGATATAATACTTGATCTGAGGCTATCCTATGCTGCCCCACTTGTATTAATACTAGTACTATAACATACATTAATCCCAAAACTCCGTATTCTTAGGAACCATCTTAGGTAAGCAATAAGCATCTATCTTATCTGTCCTATATATATACCCACCAGATTGTAGGCGATTCCCTTTTTCTATTTGTTCAGCAAAATAATTACAACGATTTATATCTCTAAAGTACATATTTTGTGTGTTGTATTCTTGACCTTGGAAAGTAACCAATAATAAAAACGCCATAACCATGACATTACTTAGTACCACCTCTGTCAGTTTTTGCTTCTTTGTTCATCCAAATACCAAAACAACCTGTTAATGCACCCATGCATACAGATACAAGTCCTGCTTGTCCATTAGAAGGATCAGGCAAGGACATGTACCAATGTACAGATTGATATGTTAATATAGTAACTACTAACATCATTAGTCGTGGAAATATTTTATAATCATCAATAACAGTATGTGCCATATTCTATCCTACCATTCCACCCCTAGCGGCTCTAAATCGTTTGGTTTTCTTTGCAATGCTTTTAGGTTGAGCCACATGCTGCTTACCTGCCGCCTTGCCTTGTCGTTTAGCTCTGGTTGTAGCTGCATACTCACTACTGCTAAGAGACTTAATAGCTGCAGAAGGTAAATACCTCTCACCAGTTTTAGCACTAGGTTTGCCACTTTTAGTACGCCACTTTTGTTTTGTCCAATTAGTTAGGCTTTGCTGCGACTTTGCTTTTGCCACGTTAACAGCAGTCGCAATCTTCGTGACACTTCCTATTAGTAAGCGCACACCACAATCTTTTTAAATATCTTCTCACGATTTGTATCCTCCACCTGCAGCTTTATAAGCTTTTGCTAACATTTGGGCTTTACGTGCAGACCATTGACCTGCACCTCCACCTTTAGTTCCTGCTTTAATTCTATTAAATATACGTTTACGTTTTGTTGGTTGTGTATAGTTACCAGCTTTATTAACCGTAGATTTTCCTGTAGATTTCGCCACGACTTACTCCTATATCTTTTAACTGCATGTCAGTCATATTTTCTAACTGCCACAAAGCTACCTTCTTTTGTTGACTCTTTTGGATAAACTTTATAAATTTTTTAAACATACACTATCTCCTTTTGTTATGTCAGAGATAGTTATATCACAGTTAGTTATAGCATACTACAGTTAATAATGCAACCCCGATATGCAATATATCAGGGTTACACAGTTTTTATGATAGTACTACTTTAATAGTTACGTTGTCACTAGTTGCTGCTAAGATGTTCATTATAACAGCGTCACCAACAGCATCAGGTATTGCAAGAGTGTAATTACCTGCCTCTAGTTCTAAATCATTAGCACCACAGTTTGCCTCTGCAGGACCAAAGTTAATTAGAAACTCTTGGTCAGCGTGAAGATGTACAACTTTAAAGCCAGTGCAGGTAAAATGTGAAGTATTAGCTGCAGTATTATCTATGGTTGCTTTTGTTTGTACACTCCATTGTAACGTATTAGGTTGGAATGTGCCTACGGAAGTTGACATTTATCATTCCCCCTTTAATGTACTGAGTATTCTAGTTCAACAGTAAATCTACCTGCAGATGCATCACCGTTAAGAGTAGTAGTAGCAAATACATACAAATTCGTGTTTGCAATAGGTGCTTGTACTAATGGATCAAATATATGATATCCTGCTGCATCCAGATTTAAATCAATTTCAGTTACTGAGTCAGTAGCAGAAATACGTGGATTAAAAGATGCAACACCTGCACCTACAATTTCTGTACCTGAAGATACTACAGCAGCATTAGTAGCAATGCCAGAAGTAGGGTTAAGTGCTAGACCACCTACAAGTGTTGGTCCTGCAACAGTAGTAATAAATACTAATGCACGATGGATAAAAAACTTAGTAGGTGTTACAATACCCGATGGAGTATTAGTATCTAATGTACCTAGCTCTACAAGACAGTCTCCATCTGCATATGCTGAAGCTGTATCTGTATCTGCTAGTGATCCTACAAACGTTTGTATTTTACGTGTGCCGAATGAATGTAACAGACCTGTGCCTGTTATTCCTGTACCAAAGGTTACGTTATCTTCGTACTCTTCAATACCTTTTGTAAAAGTTGTTGTTGCCATTTTAAAAATCCTCCTGTGGTATTACCACGTTGCTTGGCAGAGTGTGGGTTGACCACTTATAGTTTTTATACTTTGACTAACTTATAGCCTTTGGCTTTAGCTGCTGCACGAATTTGTGCAAGGCCCATAGTAGGCATACCACCTTTAGCATAACCTTTTTTCTTCATGCCACCTTTAGCCATTCCTTTTTTCTTCATCATCATGGCTCCACCTTTAGCCATACCTTTCTTCTTCATGCCTCCACGAGCCATGCCTTTTTTCTTTGTACCATTTTTCTTTTTCATAACCATTTTATCATTCCTCTTGATATAAATTGTTGAACACTCGTTGCGTATCCCAGATGTACTCTACATCTTCCTTTGAGTGAAATATGTTCTGATTAGGTCTAAAGTCAGGAGCACCTTGTCCTGTTTCAAACCAAGCTGGGTGAGTTACTCTCACTCTGTTGTTGGGTAACGCAACCATGTTACCTGTGTATTCTCCTGCATCTAACAATTCTAATACGTGTGATTGTTTATGCTGGGCAGGATCATCTGCTACTTCACTATCTGTATAGTCAACTGTGAAGTAGTACTTAGCTGGATAAAACTCTCCATCTACTTTAGCTATCCAAGGAGCAGGACTTGCACGTTCTAGTTTGTAAACACTGTGATAGTGTGACATACAATCCCAAGGCTGGGCTAAATAAGGTGGCAGTGCTTCAGGCCATTGCTCATACGGTGTGTCAGCTACGAGTGCGGTTAAAGGCATTCTCGCCCACATCGCCCCTCCGTGTATATTGTGCTCTTCTTCCGACTCGTCTGACTCGCATCCTGTAAAGATAACTTGGAAGCTCAGAGTTCTGTTCGGCATTGTTGTTACTGCTATCACCATGCAGTGCAGAAACTCTCCGTGATATTCTTCTAGATTCTTTGTATATTCTCTTCTTACCCATGCTTTAAAATGTGGTATGTTACTTTGTAGATACGGCATTATGTTTCCTTCGCAAGTCTGCTTTAGCTGATTTGAAGAGTTCCGCTATGGTTGTCTTCTTCATAACTTTAGCACGTTGTTCAGCCACCGTCAATATCTGAATCTTTCTTGCGTAAGGTTTCTTTATTCTTTTTACTTTAGCTATTGTAGCTTTTGCGTCAGCTACAGTTGCGAACTTAATAGGTACAGTATCTTTAGGGTTCTCATCTGTGTATAATCTACGACCAGACCCTTTAGGTTTTTTACCTGTTCCTACTTTAGGGTCTGGTTTCTTTTTAGTCATTAGTAAAACATGCCTCCTTTACGCATGTCTGTACTTCCTGATTTAACTGCACCACCACGGTTCATGTAACCCATTTTGTTACGTACAGCAGTAGGTAGTTTCTTTAAACCAGTTTGACTTGCTTTAGGTTGTACAAGGCTACCTTTATTAAATTTACGATTTGTTTTATCTGGGCCTGTGTCTTTCATTTTACGTTCCATTTTTCTTAATGCTGCATCCTGTCTATCTGACTTGCTCATTCGTTTAAGTTTAGCTAAGTTACGTTTAGCATCTGCAGATAGTTTCTGACGAGCATCAAGATTACGTATAGTAGTAGCAACTTGATTGTCTGTTGGGTTTCCAATAATTTCACCATCTTTTGTAATACCATTTGTAGTATTTCCCACCATCATATCACTATCTTTTAATTTAGTTTTTGCACCAACTTTAATTGTACCCATTTCTCCTGCAAGAGATATGCCTTTATCTTCACGAGCTTTAGTGCTTGCTGTTGCTGCAGCCCTACGTGATCTTCTCATATCTTGCATTGCAGACATACGATTTAGTTTACGTAACTCTGCTCTTTCTTCTTTAGTTGCATCACCTTTTTCTACTTTAGTTTCTAGTTGAGCAACTTTTTTATTTCTTTTAACACGAGCTTTATTACCAGTTTCTTGGTCTTTTGTACTAGGCATTGATTTAGTTCCACTAGTAGTTTTACCTGCTTTACCTGCTTCAACATCTAGTGTGCCACGAGAAGGAGCTTGTCCTTCATCTAATTGATTATCATTTGGTAATTTTTGTGTAAGTTTTTTTGCTTTTTCTTTAGCTTTTCTTTTTCTTGCTGCTATAGCTATCTTAGCTGCTTTACTTAATAGGCCCATTACATTACCCCACCTTTATAAAACATACCACCTTTACGCATATCATTATTTCCTGTTGTAGTTAAACCACCCCGACTCATATTATCAGGTCTAGCTTTAGGTCTTGGCATTGGCTTTTCTTTGGGCCTAACTTTAGGTCTAAGTTGAGGTGTAGTTCTACTACCTTCTTGTGCTTCCATTAATGCTTTATTAATACCATTCTTTAATATTTCTCTATTCTTTTCATCTGTTTCATTTTTAAGACGTGCTTTCATTTCTGAAAGAGACATCTTACCCACTACTGCAGCAGTTAAAGCCGTAGCAGCAGCAGCTTTTACTTGGCCTTTAGCATACCCTCTTTGTTCTCTTAGAGGTGTTTCTATTTTTTCTTGACCTTTTGTAGCTGGCTTTGAAAGTTTTTTTGCTTTACGTCCTTGTCTTGCTAAAAATGAAGCTAATCCCATTATCTTATTCCTTTTACCATTTAACTTTGTGTGACCAATAACGAGCACTGAGCTTACTAGGCTTAGAGTCTTGTGCATTGTGTCTTGCATAATAGCTCTTCTTACGAGCTTTGTCTTTTGCAGTTGAAGGGTTTTTGCCAGCACCGCTTACGCCTTGCTGTCCAAACCTTATAAATTTATAAGTGTCACCTTCTTTAGCCATTACGCAGTGTGACTTCTTAGGATGTTTAGGTGTACGTTTAGGTTTGTTTACACCAGACAGACCTTCTGCCTTCATTTTAGTCTTAACTCTTTCAGGAATTGCCATCAGTCCAACCTTCTTCACGCATAGCCCACTCTACATGTTCCAAAGTAAATGGCCTACCATAGTGATTCTGCACTGCTTCACGTACATAGAATACATCACTGTGGGGAATATGTAACTCTTCAAGATTACCACTTAATACATGGTTATAAAACTCTTCAAGAACATTGTCTGTCCTTAGTTTTACTGATTTCTTTGCCATTGTCAATACCTTTTATGTATAAATACAAATAAATATTATTTATTACTGTACTCACTGTACGTGTATACTTATATGTTTTTATAGATATATGTTATTTTAGTTATGTATGTGTGTATTTAAGTGTTTCACTGTACGTGTATCACTTATAGTGACCCTACCCTAACTATCATACTTAGTTTTACACATTCTCATTATCGTGTCAATAGTAAATCGTACTGTGATTGCAAATTAATTGTATATAGTTGTAAATAAGTATCCTTAATATATGTAAACCACTATATACGTAATGTGGTTAACACCCCATTTTCCTGATCTGTGTAGGAGTTCATGCATATATAACGCTATGGGGGCGCATGGCCCCTGCCCAGCCGTGCTTGCTCTGTGTGTGTGGGTGTGTGCAAGGCATATGCTGCTGGGTGTAGGCGTAATGCAACACACATAACACCACATAACGTGAGACACCAACGATTACAGACACTTACAGTGATGCGACAACTGTTATGCAATCAGTTGCCCTCAAACAATGTGAAAAAAACAGGCGTATTTTCAAATGTGAAGAGTGTTGAGATGCCGATGCATATTACTACGTAAACTGTCCGATGTCGGACAATATCCCAACAAGTTACTTTCCCACAACTATACCCCACCTATCGAATGGTCACGTGAGTTTAGCGCACGAGTTTCGTAATACCTTTAGTATTACTGCAACGGCGTGGGAAACGACAGGCGCAGAGGATCGCATGTAAGAAACCACTTGACAACTATAGTATATTCTTACATTTATAATGATATAACTATATCTCACTTCTTGTGAGAGATATAGATTATCTCATATATAAATAGAATATACATAAAGGAAACAAACCAATGACAAACTCAACCAACACAACTGGTACTTCAATCAATGCTCTTATCAAGGAAGGTAAAACCTTGGGTAGCATTTGGGCTAAACTTTACAGCGTAAAACAGTCAACCAAAGCTAACGGCTTTGATACTCGACTAGGTAAAGTATTGGTTGAGCTAAAGGCTCAGTCTAGCCTTGATAGTGGTCAAATATCTCGTCAAGTGCTTACAGCACATGGTATCCACAACATTGATCGTCGTAGACGTTCTGAGGCTCTTTGGTTCGTAGAAAACGAAGTAGAAGCTCGTGAATTTATGCAAGCCTCAAAGAAAGGCTTCACATCTTTATCTGCTTTGCAGAAAGCTATTAGTGCTTCAAAGAAGCAAGATGATACAGCAAAACCGTCCGATGTCGGACAGTCTAACGAAGTTAAGGATACTGGTTGGGTTGAAGTTAACAAGGAAAAGTTATCACTTGGTAATACTCGTACTTCAATCGTTGACGCAATCTTTGAACATTGCAATGATCACCAGATTGACATTGACACAATCATAGCTGACTTACAGTCAAAAGCAGCTTTATCAAACAAGGTGGCAGCGTAAGCTGTCACTAACATAGGAGTTATAAAAATGATTACATTTTTAATGTTTATGATTAATAGTATGGCAATGGTATCTTTGTTTCTGATTGCTATGACAGTTCAAACGATAGATGCAATACCTATTATGTTAGTTGTGTTTGTGATTGTAATGGCAATCAACTACCTAGTGATGTATGCAAATAAACTTTAGTAGTCTCATAGTTACATAACACTTGATACTTTAATGAAAGTGTTATGTAACATATGTAGACACTAACAAACAATTGGTTCGGAGTAAAATAAGATGGCTAAATTTAAAGTGAATTACATTGAATACAGAAAGCCCTGTTCAATGATGCTTAAAGCACAAGATGAATACGATGCCTTTGACGAGATGTTTTCTATGTCAAGTGAAGGTATCTTTGGAGTTACTGAAAAGTCAGACCCTTGGATTGAAGAAGTAGAGGAGTAAAAATGATGACTGTATTAGAAAAAATTGAAGCAACGCAAAAATCTACTCAAGATGCATGGCAAGTAATGCAAGAAATAAATGACTTGAATATTGCCTTGGGGCGTATTGAAGGTTGGGCAATGAGCCTTGTGGAAGATGAGCATTTGCCTGTCAACATGAAAGAAAAATTCGTGACTATAGCCAATGCCGCTTCAATACTTAACCATGCTAATAATAGTATATAGTTATATAACACTTGATACTTTAGTGAAAGTATTATATAACATATATACATTAACAACTGAAACCGTCCGATGTCGGACACTTTAAAAGGAACTTTTATAATGGCATATCGTGGTAAGTTAATCGCTAGTGGTGCTGATGCTAAAACAATCAAAGGTAATGGTGACAAGTATGAAACTGCAATCATGTACATGATGCCTTGGAAGTCATCTGGCATAAATGTTTGTGCTAATGCTGAGATAGCAGGTTGCATTGAAGGTTGCCTGTTTACAGCAGGACGTGGTGCAATGAATACAGTACAGCAATCTCGTGCTAGGAAAACAGAATGGTTCGCCAAAGATCGTGTTGGCTTCATGGCGGCAATGGTTGTGGACTGTGGCAAGTTCGCCAAGTATTGCGCCAAGCAATCTGTCAAGCCTGTCATTCGTTTGAATGGCACTAGTGACATACGTTGGGAACGTATACCAGTGGTCAAGGATGACGTGACATATGAGAATATATTTTCAGCTTATCCTGACATTCAGTTCTATGATTACACAAAGATTGCCAACCGTAAGGTTGACAGTATCGACAACTACTATCTTATCTTTAGCTACAGCGAAGCTGATGTACGCTACAAGCCACAAGTTGATATTGCTTTAGCAAAAGGTATGAACATGGCAGTTGTGTGGCGTGACATTCAGTCTATGCCAGATACATTCCTTGACCGTCCAGTTATATCAGGTGACGCTGATGATCTTAGGTTCCTTGATCCTAGCAATGTGATTGTCAGCTTGTATGCCAAAGGACGTGCCAAGAAAGACACAAGCGGATTTGTACTTGACTAGTCAAAGGGAATATGCAATGAAAACCAAAGTAGGAATAGTTAATCCTGTGGCAAAGGCAATGCTACAGGATCGTAAATCACCCCAAGTTGTCCTTCCAAAGAAGGGCAGCAAAGCTAAACGCAACCGTAAAAAGGAGTTCAGAGATGCGCTACGAGATGCAGAACTACGTTAAGTTCACTAAACGAAAACCGTCCGATGTCGGACAGTCTAAGAAACACAATGACGATTGGAAACGTGAACGTAAGATAGCACGTAAACAGAAACTACAAGCACGAAAGGTAGCATAGTATGACTACTCAAACCAACACAACTACCCCAACCTCAACTAGCACAGGAGCTAACACAATGACAAACCCAACACTCACAACTGTACAGACACTTCACCCTGAGTTGTATGCTGATCATACATATCACATGCAAAGAGCCGTGAACTACACATACAATTACGTGGTAATTGATGAGTGCCTTTTGGAAAACTATTCTGATATGACTATCAATGAGATAGCTACAATTATGAATGAGTATACACACCGTATTACATATCGTAAACAAGTCTTGCAGTCTCTTGGACTGATCAAATCTAAGCGTAATACTGGCAAAATGAAACTGATCAAAACCAAGCGTATGCTTGAGTCACAGTTGAAAGATGTCAACGCAGAGCTAGATAACCTAGCAGCTTGATGTACTTGTTACTAGTGCCAATGACATCTTACATGTTGCTACTACCCACCCTTGCGGTAGTAGTGACAGTAGGCTATGATATAAAAAATATTGACACTATTAGCATATGGATTATATACATGGAAGTGCAATGCATAGGATATGTGTTGTACAAACTCAAAAGGAGCATATACACATGAGTAAAACAGCAGAAGATTGGAAGAAAGAACGTGACGAAGCTGACCGTATCAGAAATGAAAATGCTAAAGCATTGTCTGAACTACAACGCAATGCTATTAAGCAAGCATGGGAAGCCATACAAAGAACAGAGTTTAGCTTGCAGGAAATGTTTGACGTAACTATGGACGATTGCAGGGCTATCAGTAAAGCTGAGTGGAGACTACGATCTGCATTCCCTGAGTTATGTGAACCAAGGTGTACCTGTGATGATTAATAGGTACGAGATAATTGTATCTGTCGATGGTCAGGATAGTTGTATCAGATTAGATGATACCTTTCCTGCTATTGATAGGTGGGATAAGGCAAGTAGCATGGCAGTGCTTATGGCAAAGCACATGCATCCTGCCAGTGAAGTAGTGTTTATCTCTTGTGAGGAATACCCTGCTGAAGAGTATGAGCAATACGATTACATATATGAAGCACCAATGGCAGTGCAGTAAGGAGATTACTATGAGAGCCAAGATTAAACTAACGCAACGTATGTTGAATAAGACAGAGATTAATGCTAACAAAACTGTTGCTCAATTTTTATATGATGATTTTGGTATGAAATATACTGATCCATTTTTCGTAGAGGGTTGCAAGCTCACAATAATGGGCGAGTACATTGATGGTGAAGAAGTAAAGGTAAACTTCTTTAGTAGATCAGGCAGAGGTGACAGGATGATTAGCATACAGAAGCTTAAAAAATATGCAGATGCAGGTGATATTGTTTCTCTGTACTCTGACAGTGAAGAAGACGGTGACGGTACACGTATCTTTATACAAGTACACAGACCATTAGAAGAAGAGGATGCAGCGTAATGAGCCGTGAAGAGTTTTGGGAGTGGCTTGCCACTTGCCCGACCCATAAGTACGAAGCTACAGATGAGTTTGGTTATATTTGTGTAACATTTAAAATAGATGAAGAAGAGGAGGAAGCAGCTTAATGATAATGACAGCAGCAATAACATGCTTGGCACTCAATGTGTATCACGAGGCACGTAATGAGACTATGAATGGTATGTATGCCGTAGCCAGTGTGGTCATCAACAGAGTTCAAGATGACAGGTGGCCTAACAATGTATGTGCCGTAGTCAAAGATGGCTACCGTAAGGACAGTTATAAGTGCCAGTTCAGTTGGTACTGTGACGGTAAATCAGACGTGCCGTATGAGGACAGAGCATGGGCTTTGGCTGTACTGGTAGCTGATGATGTACTGAGAGGCAATGTTGGTGATGTATCGTTAGGTGCTACCAACTATCATGCCAACTACGTGAAACCTATATGGGCTAAGAATCTGACACGAACTGTGTCTTATGGGTCACACATATTTTACAAGTAGCTTACCGTTACTGTAATAGGTAGACAAGATTATATAACTAGGGCATAGTTGCCCCATACTTAACATAAGGAGAAATAGTATGCCATTTGATTTTCCACAACACATCGACTTTGACGTAGCCTTTGAACCAACAAAGATGCGTGACAAGAAATATGTACGCAACGCCAAGACAGGTGAGTACCTTGGTATTGTAGGCAATGGGTTTACCTGTGTATCACACAAGGACTTCTATACCAACGTAGTTGATACAGTTACAGAAGAACTAGCTACGTATGAGATAGCTGACGCTGACTACAAGTTCAGTACTGCACGTAATGGTGCATGGACTATGCTCGACATTACCTTGCCTAACATGAAAGCTAAAGTGCATACCGACAAGCACGAGACAGAGCTTGCTAACCGTATCATATCTTTGCATGGTGTCGATGGTTCATGTAGCAATCAGGCATTCTTTGGTGAGATAGACTTCTTCTGTACCAATGGTTCTATCGTGGGGTCTTACGATAAGATACGCCGTAAGAATACATCTAACTTTACCTTGGAAAGTTTCATCTACGAACTGAACAAGGCACGAGATAGCTTCTATGAGAGGGCAGCTAAGATGCAAGTCTGGGCAGAGACAGACCTCAAGTATGTCGATGTGTCTAGCTTGTTAGAAGAACTGATTACATCCAAGCGTAAGGCAGAGAAAATGTACGGCTTGTACATGGATGAAGCCTCTACTCGTGGGCATAACAAGTGGGCGTTGTATTCTGCCTTTACCAACTATGCCAGCTATGCTGATGAACGTAATGGGTTCAACCTCAAGAACACAGGCAATGACACACAGGCTATCAGCATGTGGTCACGTGAGCAAGAGGTAACTAAGTGGGTCAGTGATAAGAAGTTCATTGAACTGGCTGCTGCTTAATGGCTAGGCTACCAAGGTATGTACAGGAACGAGTGTCATCTTCTGGTGACATCTCGTACCGCTTTAATCCACCGTCTATCTTAGTGGAAGAAGGTGTAGTTAAACGAGAGACTTACGGCACAGACTTAAAGCAAGTTCGTAAGATAGTTAAACAACACAATGATACCATTGACCTTTGGCGTGAGGAACAACTACAGATTGCAAAGCTGTACAAGGGCAGCAAGGTTACAGACTTGATCAACTATTACTATCAATCTAATGATTTCAATATGTTACGTGATACAACTAAGGTAGATTACAGATACTTTCTTACAGTACTTCATCAGACTATGGGTACACGTAAGTATCTCAACGTTACCTCTAAGGTTGCAAAGCAAGCCTATGAAGAATGGGTCAAGCGAGGCATACCTTTTGCCAATCATGCGGCTACTTGTGCCAGTAGGATATACAACTATGCTATTCAAATGGAGTACGCTACACTAAATCCTTGGGCTAACATCAAACGTAAGGCTGCACCTCAACGTAAGATGGTGTGGTCACATGGTGAGGTGATCAAGTTCCTTGACACTGCGTACTCTGACTTTGAGTACAGAAGTCTTGGCTTGATTGTACACATGGCATACGAGTGGTGTCAGCGATTAGGTGACATGCGTATGCTCACATGGGATAACATAGACTTTACCTATGGTAAGCTAGAGTTAGAACAGAGCAAGCGTAGGGCAGAGGTAAGTCTACCTATTTCTGATAGCCTGTTGCACATGTTGAAAGAACAGAAGAATGACTTTGGCTTTCAGCTATTTGTTGCACCTCATCCTACAAGACCAGTGCAAGGTATGTTCATGCCGTACACTATGGAACGTCTGTCTAAAGTAGGTAGACGTGTCATGCGACTAGCTAAACTACCAGAAGAACTACGGCTTATGGACTTACGTAGAACTGGTGTAACCCAAATGATAGACAAGGGTGTACCTTTGCCACAAGTTATGTCAGTGACAGGTCACAATCATGTGGCTTCTGTGAAACCATATATGAAACATACTTACACTAGTGCAAATAATGCCTTGACACAAAGAAATGTAAGTGTATCCTTGAGTGCTAACGAATAACATGAAAGGTTAGTAGTATGAACATACAAGATATTATAAGTGATTTATCACTAGCTAATGGTGAGAGTAGACGTATGACATGTCCTAGTTGTAAGACTAAGAATACATTTACTATCACTAACAACATGGGTAGTATTGTATGGAATTGTTACAAAGCCAGTTGCCCTATATCGGGTGGCACACGTACAACATTGACTGCTGCTGACATACGCAAGTCATTGGGTAGTGTTGCAGAAGAGACACACGTATCAACTTTCTCTAAGCCAGAGTGGTTGGTGCGTGACTACAAGAAGCTCACAGGTTTCTGTGATGAGTGGGAGCTAGACCCACAAGACTTAGGGCTATTGTATGACGTGAAGGAAGATCGTGTGGTCTTCCCTGTTATACATGGCGGTACTACAGTAGATGCCACAGGTAGATCGCTAGGCAAGCGGCTACCTAAATGGAAACGTTATGGTAATTCACACTTGCCATACACTCATGGACGTGGTAAAACTGCTGTAGTTGTTGAGGACTGCATAAGTGCTGCTGTTATAGGTGACGGTGGTGTATATGTCGGGGTCGCAGTGTTGGGTACATCATTGTCCGATGGACATAAGAGGTACTTATCGCAGTTCTCAACAGTTATAATTGCGTTAGACCCCGATGCCCTACAGAAGACACTGCTATTCGCAAGAGAAATGAGAACATACGTGGACACAGTTAAGGTTATGTATCTGCGTGACGATTTAAAATATAGAAACCCTACCGACTTACACAACTTAACAACACTAGGAGATTAACATATGGAATTATCATTGATACGTAGTCTCATGGACAAAGACTTCTACGATGAACATCGTGGCGCACGTTGTCCAGACAGACTGTTTAGTAAAGATGTTCGTAAGATCAAGCAGTCTATTGATACTGCCATGATACGTTACGAGCGTACAGTTACACCAGCAGAGATTGAGGCACTGTTCATGGCGAACAATCCTACCCTCACAACTGCACAGAAGCAAGCGTACAGTCACCTGTTCATGCAGGTAACTAAGCAAGTGCCTATGGGCAGTGACGTAGCACAAGAGGTGCTATCCAAACTGTTCCAACAGGTAGTAGGTGAAGACATAGCTAACCTTGGGTTCGACTATGTTAATGGTGACAAGTCTAGCCTTGAGCCACTACGTAATATGCTTGAGCAATACGGTGATGACTTCACACCTAACTTACGAGTTACTTGGGAAGACATTGACTTCGATACTATCATGGCACTCAATGACCTTGAGACACGATGGACATTCAACATACCTACATTGACACGTAAGGTTGAGGGCGTAAATGCTGGTCACTTGATTGAGGTAGGTGCTAGACCCAACACAGGTAAGACATCCTTCCATGCCTCACTCGTGGCTGGCCCTAATGGTTTCTGTGATCAAGGTGCAAAGGTTATTGTCCTGTGCAATGAAGAAGGTTATGGACGTGTAGTAATGCGTTACATCAATGCTGTAAGTGGCTTAGATAAACATGAGCTACAAGTACCAGAGCTTAGAAAGAAAGCAATGGCTGCATTCTTGAGGATCAAACCTAATCTCATGTTTAAAGATGCAACTAGTTGTGACATGAATTGGGTTGAGTCTGTATGTAAATCATATAAGCCTGACATAGTTATATTAGATATGGGTGACAAGTTCTCCAAGGCTGGGGGGTTTGCACGTCCTGACGAGGCACTCAAGGCTAACGCTATACATGCTAGGCAGATAGCCAAGCAGCAAGAGTGTGCCGTGTTTTACATGTCTCAGCTATCTGCTGACGCAGAGGGTAAGGTTGTACTCAATCAAGCTATGATGGAAGGTAGCCGCACAGGTAAGGCAGCAGAAGCTGACCTGATGCTGATGATCTCTAAGAACCCTACAGTTGAGGGTCAAGAGGAAGAAGACAACCAGCGACACATCAATGTCGTTAAGAATAAACTATCAGGGTGGCATGGTATTGTTCACACTGATCTTGAGTACAAGATAGCGAGGTACGTAGCATGACACATAACTGTACATATTGTAACACCACCTTAACAGTAGGTGAGAATTGGTATGAAACTATGGCAGCAAATAAACAATACAGATGTATTGACTGTCATCATGTAGTTCAAGCACCTATAAATGCAAAGAGTAATCCACTTTCTATGTATGTAAATGGAAAGTATATATCAAGAAAACATCCACTGTATAAGGCAGGTAGGTATAAAACATTTGATGACGCTGCGTTTAGTTCTTTAACTAACTACAATGCTACTACCTCTGGTCATGTCTATGCTATGGCTAATGCGGCATGGCCTGAGTGGATCAAGATAGGTAAGGCAGTTGATGCAGAGGATAGGTTGAGTTCATATCAAACAAGCTCACCTATGCGTGACTACACTCTTGTACACTATGCCTACTCAGATGATCGTAACGTAGCTGAGAGACAGGCACATGTACTGGCAGGAAAGCTAGGTGATAGGCGTAACGAGTGGTTCAAGATTAACAATGAAGATGCTGTAATAGTTATAGAACAAGCAGTATTAGAAGAGATGGAGATTGCATAATGACCCCTAGAGAAGCAGCAGAAATGGAAGCAAAGAAAACATTTGAGGGTTTTATTAAATGGTCAAAGGTTACGTTCTACTGGATCATGGCTATACTACTTATGTTAGCAGCCTGTGATTTTGGAACAGACAAAAAGACAGGTAGTCAATACAATGGTGAGGTCTATGCACCTATGAACATGGGAGTAAAGAAATGAACAAGAACTTTCATATGGAAGAGTTAAGTAAAAAAGTAGAGAGTCTTGAAAAGAGACTTGATTTATTAGAAAGATTATTATTTGGAACTAAAAGTGTAAAGGAGAAAGAATAATGGTATGGGCATTAGTATGGATGCAACTACTGGTAACTTCTCAAAGTGTAAAGTATTTTCACGTTGAGACATATAGTAGTAAAGAAGCATGTGTAGCAGCTATGAGTAATGCTGCTGTATTAGTATCTAATAAGAGTGAAACGGTTGTATGCCTAGAGCTAGTAGTAGAGTAACTATAATGCAACATAAGAAAAAATGGATAGCGTATGACAAGAAAGGTTATGTTATTGTCATATCTAAAAACAAAAAAATTGTAGAACACTTAGCTAGGAGAACAAAATGATTGAAGTAATAGTTACATCAGATATGTTACAATCTGCTAAAGGCAAGGCAGAAGAAATGGGAACCCTCAACAATTCTATAACTAAAGGAAAGGGGAATCTTGCAGGTTTTGTAGGAGAACAAATAGCTTTAAATGTTATGGGTGGTGCTTGGAAAAATACGTATGAGTACGACTTGATTACAGACAAAGGTATAAGAGTAGATGTTAAAACAAAACAAACGACTGTTCAGCCACGTCATTATTATGAGTGTTCTGTTGCAGATTATAATACAAGACAACAGTGTGATGTATATGCATTTGTTCGTGTAAAAAATAGTTTTGATTGCGGTTGGTTCTTAGGTTATATGCCAAAAGATGAATACTATGAGCGTGCTACACATTTTAACAAAGGAGACTTTGATCCGTCAAATAACTACACATTCAAAGCGTCCTGTTATAATTTACCTATCAATGAATTGAAGGAGTGGGCATGATTGAAGTAACATATATTGATCACATGGGAGATGATCTTACTGTAGTTAATGCAGCTAGAGTTTCCTTTGGTAGAAAGCAAGAAGCTCTTGGTTATATGGGCAAAGAAAACGAAAGACTACGCCCTATACTAACTGATCCTGATGTACGGTTGATAAATTATTTAGCCAAGCATAAACACATGTCACCTTTTGGTCATTGCTTTGCAACCTTTCATGTTAAGGCTCCCATCTTTGTAGCTAGACAACTAGTTAAGCACAAGTTCCTACGATGGAATGAAATCAGTCGTAGGTATGTTGACAATGATCCTGAGTTCTTTCGTGCTGATCAATGGAGAGGACGCAGTGTAGATGCCAAGCAAGGTAGTACTGGTGTAGTCGATGTGGGTAGTAGTGTGCCTGTTGGTAGAGCAGAGTGGAGTGCTTTAGAGTGTTACACAGAACTACTGAAGCAGGGAGTAGCACCAGAGCAAGCACGTATGGTGTTGCCTCAAAGCACCATGACAGAATGGTATTGGTCAGGTAGTCTTGACGCATTCATTGACATGTGCCATCTTAGGCTGAAGGCTGATACACAATACGAAACACAAATAGTAGCTACTAAGATAGCAGAGTACTTGGGTAACATGTATCCTATATCTTGGAGAGCACTGATGGAAGGAGATGACAATGGCTAAATGGATAGTGCCTGATGATAAAGACTTTACAATACAAGCAAAGATTACTAGGGCTATGCAGAAGCATAATCTCACAGTAGATGAAGTGCTTGAAGCAATAGACGCATACACTAACAACAAACAGTTTGAGGCAGACCTATACAATACCTACCTTGGCAACGCAGAATAGGAGACTACATGATACTGACCCTTGACGTAGAAAACACAGTAACCAAACGCAACGGCAAGATGCATCTTGATCCGTTTGAACCAACCAATACATTAGTTATGGTGGGTATGCTAGATGATCATGGACGTGAAAACATTGTAACATTCGATCACTCAGAGCAACAACCTACCACAGATGGGAGGCGTATAGTACAAGACGCACTAGATGCTGCCCATCTACTTGTTGCACACAATGCACCGCATGACTTGCTATGGCTATGGGAGTCAGGCTTTACTTATGCTGGTGAAATATTCGACACCATGCTAGGAGAGTATGTACTGCAACGTGGACAGAAACAACCTCTGTCACTTGAGGCATGTGCAGAACGCTACGAGCTTGACACTAAGAAACAGGACACACTCAAAGAATACTTTAGCAAGGGCATATCTACTAGAGACATACCTCATGCAGAACTATCAGAGTATCTGTCGCATGACTTACATGCTACCCAACAACTGTATAATGTTTTGATGACATCATACGAGGAATGCAGTTCACTGGAAGGAACGATCAAGCTGACTAATCAACTGGCTATACACTTGGCACGTATCTATCAGCGTGGCTTTCAAGTAGACATGGATGCATTGATGCAAGTGCGTGATGAATTTGAGTCAGAACGTAGGACACTTACCATTGCCCTTGAGGAACAGGTAGCTGACCTTATGGGTGACAGACCTATCAACCTCAACAGTCCAGAGCAATTGTCTTGGGTAATATATAGTCGTAAGCCTGATGACAAAAAGATATGGGCTGATATGTTTGATGAGCGTATGCCTGATCAAGAGTACAGGGCTACCGTACATATACATAGTACTAAGTTGTATAAGCAGAAAGCATATCAATGCCATGACTGTAATGGTTCTGGTAAAGTGTATCGCACAAAGAAAGATGGTACACCTTTCGCTAGACCTAGCAATTGTACTACGTGCAGCGCACATGGCTTCTTGTATGAGAACAAGCAACAGATTGCTGGCCTCAAGTTCTTACCACCTACAGCTAAGTGGGTCAGTGCCAATGGCTTTGGTACTGGCAAAGACAACCTTACATTCCTTGAGGGCATTGCACGATCCAAGGGTATGCGTGAGGCTGAGTCATTTCTACAGAAGGTGCGTAGGTTGTCGGCAGTAGAGACATATCTCAGCAGCTTCGTAGAGGGCATAGCAACACATGTTAAGGGTGACGGTAAGCTACACGTTAGGTTACTGCAACATCGTACTGGTACAGGCAGGTTGTCAGGTGCAGACCCTAACATGCAGAACATGCCTCGTGGTGGTACGTTTCCTGTCAAGAGGGTATTCATATCACGCTGGGAAGGTGGCTCAGTTATGGAAGCTGACTTTGCCCAGCTTGAGTTCAGGGTTGCTGCGTTTCTGTCGCAGGACATAACAGCTATTGATGAGGTAACTACAGGTTTTGATGTACACAGTTACACTGCCAAGGTTATATCTGATGCAGGGCAACCTATATCCAGACAGGACGCTAAGTCACACACCTTCGCCCCTTTATATGGGGCCAGTGGTTTTGGCAGATCACAAGCAGAAGCTGCCTACTATCAACAGTTCACCAAGAAGTATCACGGTATTGCCAAGTGGCATGAGGCTCTAGCTAAAGAGGCACTTAACACTAGCAAGATCACGACACCATCTGGGCGTGAGTTTTCATTCCCTGATGTAACCAGACGTAGGTATGGGGGTGTGACATATTTCACACAGATTAAAAATTATCCTGTACAATCGTTTGCAACTGCTGACATAGTACCTATATCTTTGATATATATAGATAAGTTACTAACAGCAAACAAGCTACGCAGTTGCGTAGTCAACACGGTGCATGATTCAATTGTAATAGATGTGCATCCACAAGAGAAGGATAAAGTATTACAAGTAATCTCAGCAGCTAATTGTAAGTTGATTGAGATTATTAATAAACGATGGGATATTGATTTTAATATTCCCCTATTATTAGAAGCAAAAATAGGCCCGAATTGGCTTGACACAAAAGACGTAGCATGATATAACTATCGTCTATTTAAATAAAAAGGAGAACTTACTTATGAGTAACGTAACAACAATCGACACTAATAACTTCGCAACTATGGCTGTAGCAATGGGCATGGGTGCAGATCAACCAAAGGAAAGCAGCAAGGCTAGTACACTAGCACGACTGCGTATCCAACATACCCCACTGATGGGTCAGCAAGAGATTGCTGGTAAGATGAAGAACGTAGAGGTTGTGGCTGGAGGTAGCTACAAGCTAGAGATACCTGATGGTCCTACCTACTATGCAGATAAGGTATCTGTACGTCCATTCTTGCAACGGTTCATGTACAAGAAGTTCATCAAGGGTAACGACAATACACCTAACAGGTTTGTCAAAACTGTCATGGCTAATGATCTTAACAGTGACATGAAGGACAACAACGGTGGGTTCAACTGTGGTAAACCTGCAGGGTACATCAAAGATTGGGCTGCATTGCCTGACTCAATGAAAGACCTAATCAAGTCTATCAAACGAGTTCGTGCTTTGTTTGGTACTGTAGAGATGGTCAATCCTACAGATGAAGGTGGTAGTGCTGTAGACGTGGACACTACCGCATTTATATGGGAGATTGACAATCGTGATGCATTCAAGATCATGGGTGACATGTTCTCCAAGTACAACAAGATGCGTAGGCTACCACCGCAGCATTACATTGAGCTTGAGTCCAAAGAAGTACCACTACCTAACGGTAGCAGCTTCTACATTCCTACTGCTGGTCTTGATCTTAACAATACATTAGACATGGACAATGATGCACAGGAAAACTTTGCTAACTTCCTATCGTGGATTGAGAACTACAACTCTTATATCCTTAGTGCATGGGATGAGAACATGCACAAGAATGAAGAGGTAGACATGGACACTGTAGAAGAGTTTGTGGATATTGACGCAGAGGATTTCGTCTAATGAACCACCCTGCTGAACTGGCGATTAATCAGTATCTGGAGAATGCTACATCTGGCAAGTCAACTATGTCAGATGAAACAATCAAACAGATTGGTGCAGATGTAATGGATGCAGTTAAACGTCAGTTTGGTGGGGGCAACAAGCGTGACGAGTTTCGTCTACGTATGTCTAACATAGGTAAACCTACTTGTCAGCTTTGGTTTCAAAAGAATATGCCAGAGAAAGCGTTGCCCAAACCAACAACCTTTGTAATGAACATGTTGCTAGGAGACATAGTTGAAGCTGCCTTCAAAGGTATACTCAAAGAGGCAGGTGTTAAGTATGAAGACAAAGATAACTACGTTGAACTAGAGTTAGAAGATACAACTATTAAAGGATCATATGATCTTGTAATCAATGACGCAGTAGATGACGTTAAGTCTGCTAGTGATTGGTCATATAGGAATAAGTTCGATTCCTATGAAACGTTAAGTGCCAGTGATCCATTTGGTTATGTGGGTCAGCTTGCTGGCTACGCTAAAGCATCAGGTAAGAAAGCTGGTGGATGGTGGGTAGTCAATAAGGCTAATGGTAACATTAAATATGTTGCTGCTAATGGTCTTGACATTGATACAGAAGTTACTAAGTTAAATGATACGGTTGCTACCGTAAACGATAATGTGTTTGAAAGATGTTTTAGTCCTGTACCCGAAACGTTTAGGGGTAAAGCTACTGGAAACACAGTATTAAATAGTAACTGTAAGTTCTGTGACTATCGACACGAGTGCTTTCCTACACTAGAAGAGCTACCGTCTAAGGTATCACAAGCTAAGAACAAACCTATTGTTCAGTATGTTATATAAGAAAGGAGAACTACATGTTAGGTGATGATGAAATAAAAGAAATGCATGAGCAGATACAGGCTATGGAAAAGGAATTGTCTGAGCGTAAGAAAGCTTTGCATGATGCTAAGTATCAAGGCTTACGTGCGGCTATGGAAGCTAGAAAACAAGCAGATGATGCTGTTAAGTTAGAACTAAAATCTCTTGGGTACAATCAACCTTCTGCTTTTAATATACCGCACATGCCGTTAAACTGGAACTGGAAGTTCTAGTGAATGGTAGGCGATTTGCCAATGCACTTAGGCATGGGTATAGAAGTGGTCTTGAGATAAAGAACAAAGACTTCCTAGTTGAGCATGGCATCAAGGTGAAGTATGAGGAACTCAAGATAGAATGGGAAGACCTCATGTACCGCATCTATACCCCTGACTTTGTACTACCTAATGGTATCATAGTTGAAACTAAGGGCAGGTTTACAGCAGATGACAGACGTAAACATGCGTTTATAAAACTACAGCATCCAAAGCTAGACATTAGGTTTGTGTTCGAAAGTAGTAGGCGTAAGCTGAGTAAGGGTGCTAAGACATCTTATGGTCAGTGGTGTGACAAGAATAAGTTCATTTACCATGACAGGATTATACCTGAAGATTGGTTGTATGAGAAAGGTAAGGACAAGCACCCTGATTTAGTGCCGTTCCCCTTAAAGAAAGTAAAGAGGAAGTAATATGTCAGATGATAAAATATTTTTAGACTTTAACCCAAATGATTTTATAATACGCATTAGTCCATTTATAGATGATCAAGGTGCTTGGACAGGAGAATTGCATGTAGGTAGTTGTACTACAGATGAGAATACATTGAGTGATGAAGATTATATTAACCTTATGCAGTTGACACACATGCTACTAGCTGCTATACCTGCTATGGAAGACAATGATTTCGTAAGAGAGTTACTTAATAAGTACGCTAAAAGTTCTTTAGAAGAAGACAAAAAGAAAAACCCCAAGCGTAGGCTTGAAAGTATTGATGGTAATGTAATAAACGTAGACTTTAAATAAGGAGACTGAAATGACAATGATGGACAGTACAATAACACTAAATGGAGAGTCAATTAATATTGGAGACACTACACTGTCTGACAATGTAAACTCTCCTGATCATTATAACTTTGCTGGCATAGAATGCATTGATGCTATACGTGCAGCTACAGGACAGGATGGTTTCTGTTATTACTTACAGGGTAACATAATGAAATACCTCTGGCGTTATCGCTACAAGAATGGTATAGAAGACTTGTTGAAAGCTCAGTGGTATTTAAATCAATTAATAGAGGAAGAGAACAGTGATAGTTAAAATGTTCTTAACCCTCAATGTAGACGAGGATGAATATCCTGTACCTGCAGATGGCAGGGTGGAGAACGAGTTGCAAGATGCAATACAAGAATATGTCTATGATATAGATGGTGTAACGGTTAAAACAATTAAAACAATAACGGAGTAGACATGACAGTTTTAAAAAGATTACCTGAGTTTCGTATGAGCCATTGGCTATTACGTTTACCTTTAATTGTTGTATTTACACAACAGGGTTTAGACAAAATGCCAGTGGACGCAGAGACAGCAGCTTCCTTTGACTTACCTTATTTGGTATGGTGGGTAGTTGCATATGGAGAACTAGGCGCAGCTATAGGATTATTATTTGGTGGTCTTTTTTACATAAAAGATTTCACTGATTGGATAACAGAGATAGGAGATATACTAACTAGGTTTAGTGGGTTTACTATCGGCTGTATTATGACAGGAGTTATATGGATTGCACAACCCGAAAGTTTTATAGACGTTATACTATATGATAACTTTCACGTAATGCTTTGGGTTGGTGGATTATATTTTGCATTGAGAGAGGAAACAGAACATGAACAATTATTTACCAACAGACTATCAAGCATTTATACACACCTCTCGTTATGCTAGGTGGTTGGACGCAGAAAAACGTAGAGAGTCATGGTCAGAAACAGTAGAT
>VMHT01202838.1_pt1 | contig 26201 bp, 41 predicted proteins | sample 4693611 | NCBI WGS metagenome assembly VMHT01 (sample SAMN12280063, study PRJNA550983) | marine metagenome | isolation source: seawater sampled from same location over 5 years 0.02-0.2 micron viral filtrate | place: USA: collected off the coast of southern California halfway between the port... ...
GTGTGTGCGCTTTTCTATACACACACGCCCCCGTCGAAGCGCGAAGTGGGGGGGGTAAATTTGACCAAACGGTCAGGATCTGCAGCTGAAATCGCATAATCGTTATTATGTTAAATTTATTATGTAGCAATATCAGCATGTTAGCGTTTTACACCTATCTATGGTTGTATCGTTGGCGATATTGCTGCGCTGCGACATCGCAAAATTTGACCATTTGGTAAAAAATGCGTATTCGCGCGCGGGCGTCTGAGCGTCGGCGTGTCTGCCGCAGAGGCTAAACACGCCCTCACGCTCCCTCAGAGCCTCGCTGAGACACCCAAACGCCTCGCAGGCTACCCTACCCACCTGACGCCTCCAATTCGCCCGCTATCGCAGCGTAGCCGCACACGTCCACCCAGTTGTCCGAGTGGTCGCTGGCGCGCGATCGCGACACCTTCAGCAGCACCATCATCGCTGCCACGTCCACCTCGGTCACGTCCACGCCGAGATAGCTTGACCACATGCCAGCGATCCTCGCGTGGCTGTCCTTCGCCGACCCGTAGGTCGCCTGCCTGTCGCCCGTGATAAGCTCACCGGCTGTGCGCAACACGTCTTCCCTCGTCACCATGGTATATCATCCTCTATGTTATCGTTTCCATGTCCATCCACCACACGCGTCACCTTCGCGTTGGGGAACGTCTCAAACGCCTTCTGCAGAAACGCCTCGCTGAAGTGCTGCTTCAGCACGCACGCGGCATCCTCGAACGAGTAGACCACCCACTGCGGATACCGCTTGCGCAGCTCAGCGCATCCCTGCCTTGCGAAGCACACGATCTGCCCGCCATCCAGCTCCACGCACCAAGCGTGCGGCGACAGCGGCTTATGCCCCGCGCCCTCCGCTTCCGCTTCCATGCGCTTCCACCCCGCCATGAGCTGCGTGGCGATCTTGTTCGTCCTGACGACGTCACGCTCAACGATCGCCTCCTTCAGCGCCTCGTAGGCTGCCTCGAACTTGCCTGCCAGATCCGGCGTGACCAGCGACGGCAGCGTATCACCCCACCGCTCCGTCATTTCCCTCGCCACCCGATCGAGCGGTTCCAGCTGACCCCAGACAGCCGCCGGTATAGGCTCCGTCTTTTCACCAACCGTAAACTTCCCCTTCGACGCTATCTGCTTTGCCGTAGGGCGACGCCCTTTCTGCTTAACCATGACCATGCCCCCTACGCATTCCCATCAAACCAATCTCCGCACCTTCAATAAATACGCCCGCACTTCTCTCCGCACCTTGCATATATATATGCAAGTGGTGCGGCGGAAGATTTCTTGCCGTATTTGCCGCACCCTCGGCACCACGCCGCACCGTAAGTGCGGTAAGTGCGGAACGTGCGGAAACGCCCCAAACGCCACCCATCTCGCTGGCCATCATACCCCAGCCTCCTCTCCGGTTATCCAGTCACCCACCACAACGCACGGCACCTCCCTGCCGTCACGCTTGCTTGGCGCAGACGTCTTGCGCAGCACGCCGTTCTCGATCCACTTGGCCACAATCGCCTTGGCCTTCGCCTTCTCGTGGCGCTTCTCCAAGTCCAGCCCCAGCACGTCTGCCACCGTGACGCCGACCCACGTCTTGGCCTGCACGTTTGCGCGGAGCGGCTCGCCCTGCGTTTCCGCGTCGCCCACCGCGCGCTGCACCTTCATCGCGTCGCGCGCCGACACGCCGTCGAAGAGATCCGGCATCGCATATTCCGTGGCCACGCCGACATATTCCATGTTTGGCAGCTGCACGCCCACCATGCGCCGGTAGACCGCCTTCGCGGCTGGCGGTGCCAAGTTTGCCTTGCCGTCGTCCACGCGGAATATGCCGAGGCTCTCCGCTTCGCTTACGCCGAGCTTCTGCGCGTCTTCCGCGCTGATCTTGTTTATGACCCGCGCCGCACGCGCCGCCCCGATCAGCGACCCCGCGCCCCTGACGCTGTCTATGGTTGCCTCGTCGCCGTTGCCCTTGCGGATGTGATGCACCAGCGCCACCGCGCAGTCTGTCTCGTCGCAAACGCTACGCACGGCACCGACGGCTGCATTCATGGCCACGTTGTCGTTCTCGTTGATCTGGTTCGCGCCAACCCACGGGTCGATCATCACCATGCCGATGTCGTTTTCCTTTATCTTGGCCGCCATGTAGTCGAGCATCTCGTCGTTGACCTCGATCCCGTCGCGTCCTTGGTTTGCGAAGACCATGTTCAAGCTCCTGCCGGCGTCGAGGAACAAGCGCCCCCGTATTTCCTCGGCGGTGACGCCGTAGTGCAGCATCGCCGCCGCGAGGCGTCTTTGCATCTCCTCCAGCGGGTCTTCGAGGTTGATAATCCACACCTTGCACGGCTCGTGTATGGCCTCGCCCAGCAGCGGCTTGCCCGTTCCGATGCACAGAGCCTCCACAATCTGCAGCGACGTCTTCCCGACGCCGCCCGCCGAGGCAAGCACGCTGACATGGCCTCGCACGTAATGCTGCCCGTAGATCCACCGCCGCGCCGGTATTGTTGCGGGATCTATCGGCTCGTATGCGGTTGGCCACTGGCGCTCTCCTGCGATGCGCTCCTGCTTTACTTCCTCGACCGGCTTCGCCAGCGCCAGCGCCTCGCGCAGCTTCTCCGCGCCCGCTTCCTGCAGGTAGTCGTTGGCATCCTTTACGTTTTCCACGCCCAGCGCGTCGAAGCGCACGACGTGGACGTCTGTGCTGCCGTCGCCTCGCAGCACGTCCGACACCGCCTCCACGTCGAGGTCAGGGTCTGCGCAGATCGTGACGTCGCTGGCTCTTGGCGCGTTAAACGTCTTCATGCCCGACTTGCCAAACGTGCAGACGATTGTCGCCTCCACATGGCCCATGATCGCCTGCCTTACGCTCAGCGCGTCCTCTGGACCCTCGACCAATATGATCGCGCCGCCCTCGTGCTGGTCGCCGATCCGCATGGCATTACCGACGAGGCTGCCGCGTGAATACTTGTTGATGTTATTGTGCTCGCGCTTCTTCCCGTCCGGAGTCAGCAGCACCGCCTGCACGCCGCAGACGTCGCCCTCGGCGTTGGTCGCGGGGAATAGTATCGCTGGCCCGTCGTATAAGCTGGGGCTGAACCGCGCGACGCCCTCCGCCACGCCTGCGCGCATTCCACGGTTGTTCAGGTACAGCAGCGCCGGTCTGACGGCGTCCTTGTTCTCGCGTGATATTGGCACGCTGCGCTCCCACGCGGCCTGCGCCTTTGCGATTTTCTCGGCGCGCGTTTCCTCGTCGCGGATCAGCAGATCCTTGCTGGCCAAGCGCACGATCAGGCGATCCATCTCGCTCGGCTGAAACGGCACCGCGTCATCGTTTTCGAGCTGCTTCGGGTTTTCGCTGCCGCGCTTGAACCCGCTGCCAATGGTTGCCTTGATCTCGTGTTCCTGCAGCCCGATTGCCTTGGCAGCCGTGTGTAAGTCTATGACGCTGCTGTCTATGTTGACGGCGTCCATGTGCGCGTGCCGACCCAGCGCGTATGCCGCTAGGTTCAGCGCCTCGTTGCGACGCCCCTGCGGAGCCATGCCGATCTCGGTTACGACGCTTTCCCGTACCTTTGCAAAATAGTTTACGCTCATCCCGCTTCCCCGTTTTAACTTTTGTTATAACCACGCCCGCCGGAGCAGGCGTGGAGCTTGTTATCTTAGAAGCCGAAGTCGTCTGCGTCTACAACGCTAGAAACTGGGGCCGCTGCGGTTGGCACCGGCTCCGGCTTAGGCGGTGTGCTGTCTGCGGGTTTCGCAATCCACTTGGATATGGCGAAGCCCAGATCGTATGACGTGCCCTTGCCGACTACGACAGGCGTGGACGTCGTGACGCTGACGACCGGCACCATGCCCTGCGCAAACTCTGGCGCGTTTTCCGCTTGGTTGTACAGCTTGGCGATGAACTGCCCCGTGCCGTATGAGTTGTTGCTGAACTGCGCCTTGGTGCCGTCAGCCATCCAGCAGTCCACGTCGAAGCCCTGCTTATACGCTGGCTTGCCCTCCGCGTCCGTCTCGGTCGGCTTTTGCGTTGCCTGCGATGGCGATGGCCACTCCTGCCAGTCGCGCGTTCCGACGGCGATCTTGAGCCACCCAAACTTCACATTGGCAATGTCGATGGCGATGCCCTTGGCCATGTCGATGGCTTCGGGGTCGCCGCCCTTGTTTACCGTCCAGCGGTTCTGCGGAAGGTTGACCCGTATATACGCGCCGCTCGCGTCTGCTGTTTCTCCGAAAGATATTGGCATGTTTGTCTCCTTGACGTTGTGTGCCTGTGTTATGCGCCGTGTGACGCGGTGAAGTTGAACGCCCAGCGTGGTATCTGGAGCGTTTGCAGCTCCCCATACCCGTAGCCCCAGACGCCCGTATTACGCGCTATCGCATACTGCTCCAGCGCGTGTTGAACTGCCGCGTCGCCCTCGTTGAGCGTGCGCCAGTCAAGCTCGTACACACCAACGGGGTAAGGCGCTTCCTTGCCCACGCTGATGAAGATAAACCTGTCGATCTCCTCCCCGATCAGGCCCATCGTCCTGCGGTAGAAGCTTTCCTGAATGTGATACCCGAAGTTGGCCACCTGCTTGCTGAAGCCTTCGGGGTCAGGCGCTATTGTCGTCTTCAAGTCGATCAACGCCCCGATGTCACGACGCCACCCGTCTGGACGGCAGCGCAGATCCACGCCCGTCTGCGTGTCCTTCGCAAATATGCTGGCCTCGCAGACCAGATCGCCGGATAGCAACTTGGCAACCTCCTTGTTGCTGCGCACCGCGTTTGCCGCGTCCACGGCGATCTTGTAGTCGCCTTCCGTTAGCAGCAGCGCGCCGTTGGCGTCGGCCTCTGCCTTATGCTGCGTCCAGTCTTTGCCGCGCCGCGTCTCCGGCCCGCACCATACGGTGCTTGCGTGCTGCGGCTCAAACACCAGCGTGTGCGTGGCCGTGCCGACGTCGAATGCTGTGCTTTCCTTGCGCTCGGCATACTTGTAATGCGCCAGCGACTTCATGGCGATTGTTTTAGCGCCAGAGGCGCTGAGCGCGTCGCTAAGGTGGTATTCCTCGTTTGACATGGTTGTCGATATGGTCACGCCTTCCCCCTTCCATACAGCGCTATCAGCAGCGCCTCTGCTCTGTGTTCATCTTTCTTGCGCTTCAGCTCGCTCGCCCTGTCGGGGAACCACTGCTGCGCCATCCTACGCGCCGCGTCTTTATCCTTTGGCAGGTTCATTGCCCGCTTCCACACAACCGGCGTCACCATGGTGTAGCGCGTGCGCGACAGCGCCACGGTCGTCGTGATCTGGCCAAACGCGTACCCCAGCTTGAACGTCGAGCTGACGCCCTGCTTTGGCATCGCCTGCTGCTTCTCGATCCATATGTGATCGAGCCGATCCACAGACGTGAGAATATCCATAAGCGCCACGACGTCTACGCCGCCCTCGCTGTACACGGGCAGGTCATGCACCTCCGACCAGTTTTCACCGACCAGCGCCACGCCGCCTGTGCGGTAGCCGCAGTCTATGCCACACGTAACAATGCTCAATGCATGTCCTCCTTGTCGGGCGTGCTGTACGTCTCGAATATGATCCCCATGGTCATGGCGATGGCGTCCTGCACGTCGCAATCGTTTTCGCGCATGAAGCCGATCACAGACTGCAGGGCAGCGCCCAGCGCGTACACCTTGGCAAGATCCGGCAGCTCGGTGCGCTCGGTGATCGCCAGCATGTCACGCATCAGCGCGTTTGCCTCGGACATCGTGTTGCTGGCAACCGCTGACATCTCAGCATGCTGCTCCGGCGTCAGTGTGAAATCATCATCCACGCTGCACGTCCACACCATGCTCGTCCAGCAGGCGCAGGATGGCCATCTGCGTCAGCGACGCCATGCTTATGCGCTTCTCCTTGGACAAGTCACGCAGCGCCTCGAATACCTTGGCGTCGATCCGCGAGCCAAGCTGTTTCATCTCAGTGTTCATAATTACCTCCGTTGATCCGGCCACTATAACGCCGCGTTAACATTGTGCAAGAGCTAGAACGCGAACTCTTCCTGCGTGCGCAGCCGGTACAGTTGCTGGCCCTCGATAAACGACGTCTTCACGATTGTGCGCCGCTCCCGCATGGTCTTCAGGCCAATGTCGATATGCACGGCGTCCTGCTCAATCATGCTGCACAAGTCGCCCACCGACAGCTCGCTGTGCCTGCTCAGGCAGCGCTTGATCTCCTTGCGCAGCTTTTCTAGCGGCCACGGCTTGTGGGCATACGCGTGCATGTCATCGCGGCCAATCAGCCTGCGCTTCATGCGCGCGTTCTCGATGATCGCCAGCTCCTTCCAGCGCTCCAGCGGTGTCATATGTTCCGTCATAGCTTTTCTCCAATGCTGTTCACCATGTTGATCCGCTCGCCAATCCAGCGCATCACAGGCACAGCCATAGAGTTGCCCATTGCTTTATATCGTGGGCCATCTGGGCAGCTTTCTGTCGGCTTGTTGCGATACGGGATTTGCGTGTAGTTGTCGGGAAAGCCTTGCAAGCGCTCGCATTCGGTTGGCGTTAGGCGGCGTACTTGCATGTCAGATTGCACCGCATGTCGATCACCCGCTGTTAGTGTGTATGACGCTCCACTTTCATCAATTCCAAAGCCTTGTGATGTTGGCTGTTTTTCTTTGAGCGCTTGTGCTTGTATTGCCACCGCTGGCGTTTTGCTTTTGTCGAGCGTGGGCGTGACATGCTCTGACACGCTGTCGCCCTGTTGCGCACTATTTTGCGCACCAAAGGCTATGGGGAAGTTTTCCGTTTCAAAGTCGTATCTTTGCCCAACCCCAGAAGTTAAGCATTTTGCTGGCCCATCCGGCACATATGCCTCTGCCTCTACTCTGTCGTTCCCTGTGCGACTGAATGGAGCGCCTTGTGTAACTGTTGGGGCAACTTTTTGCCCCGTTTCTCGGCTCGGCGCAGGATGCCCTGACAGGCTTTCGCGCTCAAAAAGAACCGCTGTGGCACGTTTCCAGTCTCCAAGGCATCCGACAACGAACACACGCCTGCGTCTTTGGGCCACTCCGAAATATTGAGCGTCAAGCACTCTGTAGGCGAACCCATACCCGAGCTGGCCCAACGCCCCGAGAAAGGTTCCAAAATCCCGTCCTCTGTTGCTAGACAAGACGCCGGGGACGTTCTCCCAAACCAACCACTTGGGCTGATATTGTGCAGCAATGGCAAGATAGGTGAGCATAAGGTTTCCGCGTGGGTCACTAAGTCCTTTGCGAAGTCCAGCGACTGAGAAGCTTTGGCAGGGGGTTCCCCCAACAAGAAGGTCGATTGGGTCATTAGGCCACTCCTTAAAATCTGTCATATCGCCGTGGTTGGGCGTGTTGGGATAGTGGTGCTGCAAAACTGCGCTTGGAAACTTTTCAATTTCGCTAAACCATTGCGGCTCCCAGCCAAGCGAATGCCAAGCGACAGTCGCGGCTTCTACGCCAGAGCAAACGCTGCCATATCGTAGCGCGCTCACAGCCGCTTCTCCAGCATCTCGCAGAGCGCCATGATCTCTTCGGCGCGCTGCTTGATCGTCAGGCGCTCGGGGCCACGCCCCGCGTCCATACGCATGATGTCTGCCTTGCGCCGGATCGACATGACCAGCATCAGCGGCGTTGGCTGCGTCGGCGTGCTGCTGTCCTCGTCGATATGCGCGCCAACGCTGGCGCTGTTTTCCAGTTTTGATAGATCCCATTTAGCCATTGTTACTCTCCTGTGTTGGCCGTGGCTGTGGTCTGACGTCGGGCCACGGGCGGCGGTAGTCTGCCTCGCCGCCCATCTCAACGCATTGCGGCTCAAAGATCCGCGCCAGATCGTAGTATTTTGCAAACGCTTTGCACTCGTCCGGCGACGAGAATATTACGAATGCCATGAAGACGGGTTCAGCGAGGGTCATCTCAATATGTCTCCCGCGTTCATAAGTATCTGCGGGGAAACCCTTACAATCAAGCCATCGTCAGTGCATCGCCTGATAGCCCTTTGAGCTGTCTTAGTGCTTACCTTGCACCTCCTTGCCGCCTCTCTAGTGACCTCCGGCGACGGTGCTGGCCCCGAATAAGTTGACATAATATCCATGACCACTTCCGCGACAGCTTGAGCGCCATACTTACCTTTATTGTTTTTTTCGTAAACAAAACCTCTCAGCTTTAAATTTAAAGATTTTGAATAAACTTCGCCATCGACCATAAGCTTAATAGGTATTTCGGCTTGGTCTACCTCGCACTTGAATTGGTCAATAACGTTAGACAAACCGACAAGAAACGCATCAAGAAGTCTCTTCTTGTTTGTGCGCGTAAGCTTCATAAGCGATCTCGCTTTTTCTGCTTTTTTTGCTGCCACAGTAAGCATCAATCCTTCATAAGACCTCGGAAGTCTTTTGGAAGACTTATCTCTATTGCACTGAACACACGATAAAGCAAAATTATCGAGCGAACATTCGCCGCCAGCGCTTTTTGGGATTATGTGGTCAATGTGGCCATCTTTGCTGTCCGTTATTTTTTTACGGCAATATGCGCAAGTGTGGTTCCAAGCGTCTTTTATGGCGAGCCTTTCTTGTGGGGGTATTTCTCTTCTTGCATCCCCCATCACATCCACCCCATGCTTACAGCGCCGATCCAGCCCAGCACCGACGCGGCAATCGCTGCGGCGATGATGATGTCTTGCGTCCACTTGGTCATCACTCTTCCTCCTCCTCGTTGCGCCAGTCGAAGTCGTCTTCGTCTTGGCATTCTGGGCAGCGCACCGTTGTCCACGCGTCGCTGTCCGGCGTGTTGACGAAACGCGGCAACTCAATGAAGCCGGTTCCGTCACAGGTCGTGCAGATCATTTGTAAACATCCGCGTTGATGCTCCACAGCACCAAGGTTGCGCGCTGCTGGCCTGCACGCTGGTTTACATGCGCTCGACATATCTCGCCGCGTGCGTGCATGTTTTCGAGGTGCTGCGAAAGCTTGCGCGTCTCAACGCCAACGACGTCAGCGATGTCTGCCGTCTCGCAGTAGGTGACGTCATCGCTCTGGAGCATCGAAATGATCTTGCGCTGGACGTCAGCCCAATCAATCGGCTCAGGCTCCTCGGTGGGCGCCTGCACGGCCTCTGCTGGCGCGTCAGTCGCCAAGCCCAGCACGTCACGCGCTGGGCGTCGTTCCTGCACGTAGGCGGCAACCCACGGCGTGCGCTCGCGGTTCTCCTCGATGGCGTTCTGCACGATGATGCCTTTGCAGATGTCATCAAGGTTTGCGTGCGCCTGCTGGAGCAGACGTGGCGATATGTGTACGCTCTCGCCGTTGTCGGTGCGTACCGCAAAGCCGGTGCCGCTGTCGGTGATGTGCGTGATTAGAAATTCATGTGTATGCGTAAGGTTCATTTTGGTTTCTCCTGTTAAGGTTAAGTTGTGGGGCCGTAGCCCCTTTCATTACACGCGTTCCACTTTTGTGATGCGAAGCATGATGACTGCGCTTAACGGATAACCATCTTCGGTTTTTTCCGCTAAAACTTTTACCACCGCCATGTCTGCATCGTCTGCCTCTATAAAGCGTGTGCAGATTGTTTCGGGGTTATTCTTTTCACCGATTTCATAAGTGACTGAAAATTTGCTCATAATGTTTTCTCTCTCATTGCTTATATTGTTAACATAAAGATAACACAGCACGGTGCAAGCAAAAAATGCACACGACGGAAACTTTTTTTCGCCTCTATATAAAATCGTTTAAATGCAGTATGTTGCGCGCGTGGCCAACAGCATCAACGTCGGACGTGCTGGCGAGTTTCTCGTAGCAGCCGAGCTAGAGCAGCGCGGGATACGCTGCCATCGGGTAGACATGCAGGACGATGACCTATGGGTTAAGTCGGCCAGCGGTGAGCTGTTGACGATGCAAGTGAAGGCGACCCTTGAGCCGCGCGGTGATCGAAAACGTAAGCCATGCTATATGTTCACACGCGCAAACGGCGATGCGCAAATATTTGCGTATGTGGCTCTGGATATACGATTGTTTATACTGCGCAACGCGCCAAGCGGCAAAACTGTACGCATAAGGCCCGCCGAGTTTACGCGGCAGGCTATGGATGACAGCATTGAGGCGATGCTGGGTTAGATCATCAGCTCGAAATGCGGGGCGTCGATAAACGGGCGTCTGCCCTGCCCGCGACGCGTGTCGATGTAGTCGTTCATCGCGTCCTCCATCGTGCCATCCCACTGCGCTATATTTGGCACAGTCCACGCGGCACCCCACCTGATTGGCACATCCACCTCACGCGCAGCTTCTGCCATCGCATCGGCTATATCGTCATACAAATTCAGCTCCCACGATCCACGCGGGCCGACATAGGCCATGAGATCGACGGCCAGCCCGTCTATATGCTTGGACTTCATCGTCTGCGACGCGCCGCTTTTCACAAGCTCGCGCTGCTCCTCGATGGTGCGAAGCCCGCAGATGACGCCGAAGTCGACCTTGGTTCTGTGGATTGCGCTGTTGACGACAGACGCCATGCGCTCGTCCACGCCTGACAGCTTATCGCGGCTGCGCGCTGATAGTTTAAACGTCATTTCTTCAAGCCTTTCATTGTGCGGATGCCAAAGCTGGCTGCGATGGACGCATACATGCCCCACTGCACCCAGAGCGGCGTTGTCTCAAGATTAGCGAAACCCTCTGCCATTACGTCCTGCATGGACGGCACAAAATTCATGCACAATATGGCCACAAAAACGATTGTCCACAGCTCATCTTTCCAGCTGTCTTTGCTGGCCTCGATGGCTGACTGCTCCCAATCCATCTCGCCGGTTGCCTGCTTCAGCTTGATCTCAGCATTCGCTTTCTGGATTGCCGTCTTGCCGTCGAGGTAGCTTGTCGCCAGACCGCCGACTGCGCCTATAATCTGGCCAATCATTTCTCAGATCCCAGCCACACGGCAAAAGCACCAGTCATGGCGCCGGCAACAACGCTAATAAGCGCACTTTGCTGCGTGCTAAGGTCGGGCTGCGTCAGCGCCCACTCGATGCAGCGTATATACATAATCGTCATCACGGCCATCATCAGACGCGGCATGATCTTATATTCCAAAAGCTTTTCCATCTTACACCTCTATGTTGATGTTAGTGCCTTGCGGCCTGTCAGCATTGGTCTTGGTGCCGAACTTATCATAACCGTTGCCCAGATCCAACTTCTGCTCCCGAAGCGCCTCCAAATGCGTGTGGTTGGCCCTATGCTCCTTTGTTACCCTCTGCTCCACCAGATGCGCCTCTATACGCTCGCGCGTCTGCGTTTGCTGGTGTATGTCCGACTGCACGTTGAACGGTGCAGAGCCTATGCCGCTCACACCGTCAGCCATCAGCGCCTCACCGCAATCCAGACAAAGCCAAACAGCGCGCCAACGCAAATCAGAAACAGCAGCAAGCCAGCCGCCCACGCAATGATCGTTTCCTTGCGCTCGATGCGTTTATACATCGCATCCTTCTGCTTCTGCCGGATCTCGTTTTCCATGCGGATCAGTTCCTGCCACGCAGACGGGCCAAGCGTTTCGCTAATCATCTTACGCAGCTCGTCGCGCATATTCTCGCGCTGCTTCTTCTGCACAAACAGATCCATCGCCTGCTGCTCGACGCTGCCGAAGCTCTGATACCATTTTGGGTTTTCTACGCGCTTCGCTGCAAAGTCGAAGTCGCTGATCGCCTTAGACCAGCGCCCCAGATCGCCAGCCATGCCCTCCAGATCCCGCCCGATCTGGCAGCCCTTGCGTATTGCGTTGAACGCTGTGGACGCTGCCATGATTGCGGTCGCTGGATCTATCATGGCTCATCGCTCCATTAGCCTGTCTATTTTCTCTTCGATGCGATCAAAGCGCGCCACGATCTGCGCCATGACGGCTGTGCTGTCTGCCTTGGTGACGTAATCTTTAGCCATTTCTTCGCGGGTCTTGTTCAGCAGAATATTGAGGCGCTGCATCTCGTCCACAGCGCTCTTCAATACCCAGCCGATCAGGCCCAATCCGGCAGTCAATGCCGCCGTCCAGAGCATGTCAGCGTCCATCAGTAAGACCCTTCCCAGACGCGCATCTTGGCGAACTCGCCTGACATCATCTTGCGCTTGACGACCTCCTTGGCCGCCTCCGTGTCAGACCATGACACACCGGCCTCCTTGAGCCATGCGCCAAGCACAGCGCCGTCTACGAAGCCAACAAGCCGGTTTTCGCCTGACATGCCTATGCCAGCGTCTTTCGCTGCCTGCGCGTCTCTGAGCGACTGGCTGACGTCGTGACGCTGCTTGATGACCATGTGGTCATGCTCAAAGTCGATATTTTCCGAAATCTTCGCCATGTCTTATTTCTTCTTGGCGCGTTTCGTTGGTGCGGGTGCAGGCGCTGGCTCAACATCGCCAAGCACTTTCATTGCGTCTGGGCGAACGCGCATCAGCGTTTCAACCTCTGCGCTTGGCAGCTCGGCGTTGTCGCCTTTGACCAGCTTGCCAATTGACGTGTGAACCTTGTGGCCTACAACTAAAACTTTTTTCATGTCGATCCCTCGTTAAGCAGAGGGGGCGTGAAGCCGCCCCCTCTTGTAGTATATTACGATGTGGTGTTGTCGTAAATCGCGCCGTTGGCTTTCTCGTTTTTCGAGCAAAGCGCCAGCTCTGTAGTCACCTGACGTGTAGTGTTGTCGCCATTTTTGGCCAAGGCAACGTTCTTGGTTCCACGCAATACTGCGCATTCCCACATGTTGTCCTGCAGCACGAACACGTCACGGCTACGGTTTTCGCGTGACGGCATGAATTGAACCGTACCCCACGGTGTCACGTAGACTGCAAGCGACTTGACCACAGTCTCGTCACCGGCTTGTACCGCTGAACGCTGGTTGTTGTTACCAGTGAAGCCCAGAGCAACATTCATCTGGAAGGCTGACAGATATACTGTATCTGGCTTGCCGCCTTCTTCCCAGATTGACTGCATAACGTCGTCAAACTTGGCCTGCGAAAACGCAGTTGGTGTGCCATCGTCTGTACGCGCGTCTGAGCCGTCGCCGGTTGGGTTTGCACCAGAGTTACCAGACTGGAAGTTTACGTTTGTAATCAACCATGATGGTACACCACCAGTTTTACGCGCAGCAGTGTTTGACCCTACTACGTTACCTTGGTTGGCAAACAACGCTTTTTCGATGTCGAGCTTCTGCTCTTTAGCGATAAGCAATGTTTGATACGCCATTTCTTTGGCGCGGCCAGCATTGTCCACCGCTTCATCGGTATCGGAAATAACCACAGCGTTCTTAAAAATCTGGGTTCTCGCTCCGAGGCGCACAGTCGGCGTAACGGCATCGGCAGATGTCGCGTCACCTTCAATGTGAGCGTTTACGGCTGACGCGCGCAACGCTTGTGTTTGCCACTCAACCAGAGTGTTTTTAGCTTTTGTTTTAGCAGACTTGCTGTAAAACGGTGTCTCAGATGGGTCTACATTGTAGATTACATCTGCCAAATCTTCACGGATTCCTACGGAATCATATGTGTCGAATGTATTTGCCGGTTGGGCCATTGTCGTTTCCTTTCAAGGAGTTAGCTTTTTAACATCAAGCTCAATGCGTCATCGATTGAGCCTGTCTTCTGCAAGCGCTGTTGCGCTTTTTTACGGGTTGCAGCCTGTCCGTCTGGGCGTTTCTTTGCACCAGCTTTGACAACGGGTCGAACGCCATCAGCTTTTGACTGTGACTTCTGCCTATTGGCAACCAGTTGACGATACTTGCGCGCGTCGTTTAACGCCCGCACATATCTCGCATCAGACACGCCAGCCATTTCCTCCGGCGTGAAGCCGTAGTGAACGCCTGTGTCTATGATGCCCGCCTTCAGCTTTTCGCCTTTGTCGGGATCTGCGATTTCGGGGATATACTGCTTCAACACTTCCGCTTGCTCGGCAAGGTAGGCTTGTCTAGCCGCTTGCTGTTGCTGCGCTTGTTGCTGATGCATTCCCCGCAACTGGACTAATTGCTGGTCGTGCGCGGCCTTTGCCTCGTCATATGTGAGCTTCGCTTCCATGTATCCAATTGGATCTTGGTCAAAAAGCTCTTTCGACGGTGGGGTTGGGGCTTGCAGACCACCTTGCTGGGCTTGTTGATACATAGCCAAGACTTGTTGCTGCTGTTGGGCCAATGCCTGAGACTGCTCCTTGTATTTCTTTTCCAAGGCAGCATTTTCCTGCATTTTTTGATTGATGTAACCCTGACCCGCCGCAGATTGCTTTAACTGATCCAGTGTCCAACGCTCTTCTTTGCCGTTAATTTTAACGGGGATGAGGTTGGTGTCTTCAGCCGCCTCTACTAGGTCGTCGTCATCAATTTGGTCATCTTCGACATATTCTGCGTCTTCTATGTCTTCGCCGGATGCCTCGACGTCATCATCGCCCTCCGCAACATCTTCAACTGCTTCGCTCTCAACGTCTTGAGTTGGCGCTTCAGCTGCTTCCACTGCTTCGCTTTGATTTTCTTCACTTGGCTCTGGGGCCAACATTGCCTCTACGGCATTATCTAGGCTAGTCGCTTCCACGGTGCTAGTTCCTTCGTTTGCGATCTAAAATGACCTCTGCTGCAATCGCAGCGTCGAGTGTGTCACCGATCTTGTTTAACGCACGCAGTATTGCGTGCGCCTCTTCGCGCATCTCTATATCGGAGGCTGCGCTGTTGGCGAAGATGCGCATTTGCTCCTCACGAACATCGTCCACGAACGTCTGAAACGCCGTGTCATTCTTTAGCCGCTTTGCGTCATCGGCTTGTATGCGGATGTCAGCGCTCACTGTGGTGTACCCTGAGCCATACCGCCGATCATGCGAACTTTATCCTGCTCGGCCTTGATGCGCGCCACGTCTACGGCAGTGCCGTATTGGCCATATACCTTGGCTGCGTCCACCATGAGATCCTGAGCCATCTGATCGCGCTTCAGATCGTTGTCGGCGGCTGCTTTCTGCGCATCAAGCTGCAGCTTCATCATGTCTGACTGCATTTTGCCCTGCACCTTGATCTGCTCAGCCTGCAGGAATGCGGCGTTTGGATCTTGCGCCTGACCCTGCTGCGCCATCATAGCCTGCTGTTGCTGCTGCATCTGTAACATCTGCATCTCGATTTCCGGCGTAATCGGCGCGAAATAGCGGTCGGCATTGCGTACACCTGACAGCGCCAGACTGTCTGCCAGTGTGTTGCGGATGTTGGTCAGCGATACCAAGCCATTCATCGGGCCATATTGCTGGTAAACCATCTGCTGCATCTGCAGTGCTTGGTTCAATGCCATCTGCTTTTCTTCTTCGCGGCCAGTTCCAAGCCCGACGTTAATGCTGATGTCCATAGACGTATCCCAGACACGCGGGTCGACGGGGATATATTGCCCGTTCATCCGCATCATGACCTCTTCGTCCATGTTCTTATTCATTAGGCGCAGCATGACGCCAAACAGGTCACGCAGGCCGTCAGCCAAGTTGCGCACCATCACCTCTGTCTGGCCCGCAGCGGCCTGCACAGACGCCTGAACGGCTGCCTTGGTGGTAGACTGCAATGCGTCAGGATTAAGCCCCACAGAGGCGCTTGTAACGCCCGTCTTCTGCTCGGTGAGCTGATCCATATACGCAAGCGCAGATAGCGTCTGACCGGCGACAAACGGCACGCTGAGATCCTGCACAGATCCGGCTTGGCGCATCCGCACAAGTGAGCCAATTTCGTTATTTAGGACATCGTCTATATTTACTGCGCCATCCACGATACCAATGCGCGGATTGTTGGTCATCGCCACGTTGTCCAAGATGCCACGCAGAATAGACGTCGCGGCGTCTTGATCGTTTTCCACCAGCTCAGAAAGGCTGTGTCCGTACCAGCTGTGTGGCTCTGGGTCGATCTCAAACTTGGCAAACGGGATCTCGTCGCACGGCATGAAGTCTAGCAGCTCGTATGATGTGCCGCCGCAGAGAAACTTGTACAGCACCGGCACGCCTGTTCCGTCAACATCCATACGCATGTAGGCTTCTGTGATGCCCACAAGCTTCATGGACGGGTCTAGCTCGTCTTCGTCTGACAAGTCTTCCTCGTATCCTTGGCGCTCAAGCACCTCTGCGCCAGACATATCGTTTGTGCCGTCAAATGGCGTCAGGTTGGATATGACTTCGAAGTCGAAGCCCATCTCTACCAGATCGCCGACGCGCATATCTGTGCGGTGCGCCACGACATATGCGTCATCAAATGACCGGCAGTCGCGGTTTACGAAAAACTCTTCTGGCGGGATGCTTTCGATACGCAGCTCGCCCTTCATTTCAGTGCGGCTAATCTTGACCGAATGGACAGGAAGCTCGATCTGCATGCCCATCTCGTCCACCTCGATCGACATTTCCATCGTATGCTCGATCACGTCCACGTTATCCTCTTGGATCAGAAACGTGTATTCGTCATCAGACAAGTCGGTGTAGGTGTATATTTCCGCAACGGGGTAGTCGTGCCAATATGCTTTCACGATGCCCTGCTTCTTCACCATGGCGTCTTGGAAGGCGTCGTTTAGAACGCGGTAGCCGTTCAAGCGCGTAAACTCGTGCTGGATGTAGCTGGTGGCCTGCTCAGCCAGCGCAACGTCTTCTGGCCCCTTCGGGATAAACTCTACCGGCCTCGCGGTGGACATGAAGATCCGCATCAGGCTTGGCTTCACAGAGCGTACGGTATCACGTACCTTTGTGGCCACAACCTTGCTCCGACCGTCTTCGTGGCCAATATCAACCTCGCCGTCGTAGTAGCGCTGCGCCTTGATGCGGTCTTCGCTGATCTCGCTCTCAACGAAGTCAACGGCCTCGCTGATCGCATTCTGCACGATGCTTTCGATTTCACGACGATCTTTTGGCTGTGGTTGCATGTTATTCTCCGCTTTGTGCGCCGTAAGTTGTCAGGCCGAAAGTCACAAGCGCGTCCGTTATCTGTTGCGCGCGTGTTGGGTCTTGAAGCCGCTTGGCCTCTTGTAACAGAACAGGCACCAGTCTGTCACGATCTACGCCCTGCATCGACAGTAACTCACCAATCTCTCGATTTAGGTTTGACCGCTTGGCCCCATAAAGCACCTCGTCGATCATACGGTTTACTGGGTCGGCGAACATCCCTTGATAGGCGCGCGCGATGGGTGACGGTTTGCGCATGCTGTCTGGTTCTCTGATGTCGGCCAAACTTTCTGCAGCCTCTTCTCGGAAAGCAGTTTGCGATCCGGCCAAAACATCGCCGCGCGTGCCGGAAAACTCTTTTTCGGCAAACAGCCTCTGCGTGACCGCATCCGCGTCCGGCTTGCCAAGCAGAAGCTGCAACTTCTCGCGGTTCCAAGACTTGTCAAATTGCTGCCACGCAGATGCCGCGTCGCTTCTTGACGTACCCATAAGGGCGGCAATGTATTCTCTCGCGCCTTTCACATATGCGTCACGCTCAAGCGGCTTCATTTTATCAAGCATTGCCTTCAAGTCTTCTGGCGAAAGCGCGGATGTCGGGCCGCCAGCGAACACAGAACGCCCATTGTCCACCGCACGCTCAATCTGTGAGCTTTCGGCGTATCCGGCGCGCGCTGTAGCGTAGTTTGGTATTTCATCAAGACGCCTGTCCATATCATCTAATATGGGCATCAACTGCCTGACTTTATTATTCTGCCCAGCTATTCTGGCAGACGTAATCGCGTCGCCCAAGGCGCTGCGGGCGTTGTGCAACTTAGATGCCGAAACCGGCCCCTCCTTACCCAGATCACGCAAAACGGCGTTTAAACCGCTTCTGACGTTGGCTGCAGCGTCGTCTGCCATCATAACCAAGCCAGAACGCAACGCGCTGACGTCGAACTCTGCGCCGCTCTGCATAGCAGCATCATACATTGGCCCAAGCTCAGAAGACTTGCGCATGGCCTGCGCTGCGCGCTCTTCAGACGCTGCAATCGCGGGGCCGATACGCTCAGACATAACTTGTTCTACGCGCTCTCCTGCACCGCCTGCGCGCTGCTCAAGCTGCCTGCGTAAGACGTCTGCGCCCTCGCCCTGCATGGTGGCCAACCCCTGCGCCATGCTGCGCGGAGATCCTGCAATGTCTGCGACTGTTCCCTCTGGGCCAAGTGAGCGTAAATACGCTTGAATATCTTGGCCAGCCACCTGTGGCCTCTGCAGCGCACGGCCAACTCTGCGCAGCGCAGCCCCGCTGAATCCCTCTTCGCCGCCGCGTACTATGTTTTGAATGCCTCTGGTTGTTGCGCCAGCCACGCGACCCGCCACTGGCGCAGCAGCGCCAATCGTTGCTCCTGCTGCTGCAGTAAACGGCGAAACCTCTGCCATGCGTGGCCCGAAGCCACCTTCGCCGCCAGCGAACTCTGGGAGCGTCGCTGTCGCTGCACCTGTGCCTGCGCCAGTTGCAACCTTCCCTGCCGTTCCTAATCCTCTAGCCAAACGCATAGACGTGCCAACAGGCAACACTGCACCCGCAACGCCGCCTGCGACTTCGCCTTTAGCAAACTGCTCTGGGGCCAGAAGCTGCGCCGCCTCGTCGCGCTGGCGTACAAGGTCACGATATTTTGCATATGCTGCCTTTGCGCCTTCAATGTCGCGCTTGCGGATTAACTCGTTTGCCGCTTGGTATGCGCCAGCGATCTCGTCAGCCAAACCTAAGCTGACGCCTTTCTGCGCGCCGCGATATGTGGCGATGGTTTCAATTTCAGCCTGCCTTGCTGGCTTGCGTTTTTTACGTGCAGCGTCCAGCGCCTTCTGGCCGTCTTCGCTTATCGTTCCGGCGGCCTCAAGCTTTTCCAATGCGGCGATCGCCGCTTGAACATTAGAGGCTTCGGCGTATGTCATATCAGCCATGTTAACCTCCGCTCGGTGGGTTTAGCATTTTAAGCGCTTCTTCTTCTGTCATGGACGGCGTGGGTATATCTGCGCCGCTGCCAAGAAGACCCCTGACACTCTCAAACGGATCTGGCAGGGCGGCGATAGCCTCTTCTGCCTGCTGAATGCTAAAGTTTGGATCAGTAAGCGCTCTAGACGCGATGCGTCCTACGCTTTGGTTGTGCTTAGTAATTGCAACCATGCTGCCAATAATAAGCTTGTTACCGTTTGGCTGGTTTTGGATGGCGGGCAAAGACGCCTTATACAAAGCCAAGTCTGCATCCGAAATAACGCCAGAACCGGCTGGCCTCTGCGCTGGCACAAGCTGGCTTATTATGGCTTCCGCTGCCGCCGCAGGGCCGCTTCTAAAGTCTACGCCAAAATATTGGTTTGCGCGTGACAAGAAACCTGCGCTTAATCCGGTGTCGCTTTCATCAAGCAGGTCGCTTAATAACTCAATTCTGCCAAGATTAGCTGAAGCATCGCGGCCAGCTGCAGCCATTTCGGCATAATTTCTACCCAGCTCTTTCTGGCCATACTCTTGGAACGTTCCATCACCGCCCACATTAACACTTGTCGCGCCAGCTTTGCTGATGGCCGTCTTGTAGTCGAGGAATGTACCCTTGAAACCATCCTTAACAGCTTGAGCATATTCTCTCATGCCCGCTGTGCTTGTATCCTTCGGCGTCTCCAGCGACTTACTGACCAGCGCATTCATAATATCCTTTGCGCCGATTGCCCCGCTCTCCACGGCATCAGCATAATCGTTGTACCCCATCCTGCGCAGATACTCGACCGTCTTGTTCTTCGTTGCAGTCGCCTGCCGCTGCGTGCCGCGCGCCCTGATCGCCTCGCCAGCCCGCAGCTCCGGCATGATGAGCGGATCGAGCGCCGCAGCAAATTGTTCCGCTCTGCTTAGGCCGGTTGTCGGGCTTCGTTTGCCAAGGTAATCCATGATGCCGCCGAAGCCGCTTCTGCGCTGCTGCGGTGCTGCCGCTGCCTGCGGGCGATCCTGCCGTAGCGCTGACAGTGGCGCGCGTGGCGCTGCTTGTGGGGCCGTTCCGCTGGCCAGCATCTGCATGCGCAGCTCTTCTTCGCGCGCCCTATCCATTGGAGTTGCCATCTTGGTTTGCCCTTCTCCTAAAATCGTCTTCACATAGTTTTGCGTTTCCGCAATATTTGGCACCCTGCCAAGTCTGGCCACACGCGTTGGCCCAGCGTTATACGCGGCCAGCGCAAGCGACGGATCTCCAAAACGCTTGAGCTGCTGGCTTAGATACTTTGCAGCGCCTTCCAAGTTTTGCAGCGGATCTGTCGGGTCTACGCCAAGCTCCTTGGCCGTCGCAGGCATGAGCTGGCCGAGGCCGATCGCGCCCTTCGGGCTTACGACGTCCGGCCTGAAGCTGCTTTCCTGCTGTATGAGGCGCAGGAACATGTCGGGGTCTATCCCGTACTTGCGTGCCGCGTCTCTGGCTGCTTGGCGGTAGTCCATGTGTTAGCCCAACCCAGCAAACGCTTGTAAGTAGTTTAGAAGACCAGCTTGGTTCTGCGTTGTCGTCGTTGACTGATCTGGCGTCTGGCCAAGCGCCGCCAATGGCGCTGAAAGCGCTGCCTGCGGTGCGCCTGTGTAGCCTGCATATTGGCCGCGCGCCGCATCGATAAGCGCCTGCTGCAATCCTTGCTGCATAAGGCCCTGCTGCATCTGCTGCTGCTGGATCGCTTGGCCAGTGCCGAATGCCTGCTGGCCAAGTCCAGCGAGCTGCCCTGCCGCACCCAAACGCGTACCCATTGCGGATTGCTGCGCTGCCAAGTTTTGCGCCTGAGCAGATGCCGCCTGCTGAGCCGCGTATTGCGCAGCAGCGTTTTGCGCCGCCACATTGGATGCTTGAACTTGCTGGCCGCGAGCAATGTTTGCCGCCTGCGCCTGCTGCAGCGATCCAACGCCAAAGCGCTCGGCAGCTTGACGCGCCGCGACGTTTGCCGCTTCCGTTGCCGCTCGCTGGCCAATGTCAAACTGAGCCGCGCCCATCGCCTGCTGGAACCCTTGCTGACGTAAACGCGCCGCCGCGTCTGCCGCCTGCTGCCCGTATTGCGCGCGCGTTTCTGCTTCGGCAACGCCTTGGCGTGACCCGCCAAACGCTCTTGCGCGCTGGGCTTGCGCGCCCTGCACGTTGAGCGCCTTTTCCTGCGCAGACGCAATATCGCGCATGGTCATGTCGATGACTTCCTGCTGATACGGCGACTGATACTGGCTGATGTCAGTCGTTGCGAGCTGCTGAGCCGCTGCCTGCGATGGCTGGTATGCGAAGCCAGTTTGCTGTCCGGCGACGGCTTGCTGGGCTGGCGTATATCCGACCGCCTCGATCTGGCGTGGCGTGAAACCGAGGCCGCTTTGCGCGGTTCCCATCGCCTGCTGCAATGCGCCAGCCGCTGCTTGGTTTACGTTAAACCCAGCAGTCGGGGCCAATGCAGGCGGCGCGGGCTGCGCTGCCGGTTGCGCTGTCGGGGCGATTGGCATCATACCGAGCTGCGGCCCTGCGCCTGCTACTGGCATCGCTACCTGACCGCCACCTTTTGCACCTTGTCCAGCCATCTTATGCGCTCCTTCTAACTAAGCCGACCACAAAGAATTGGGTCGTGCGGGCGGCAAAATGTATGCCACCCATGATTGTGCGTTTCTTGCCTCTTGCGAAGTCAATGTAATCCCTAAACTCTGAATAATGGTTGTGGGCCTTGCCTTCCGCAATCTTCTTACTGCCAAGATGCCGATAGCCTCTGCGTATGGCCTCTCCCCACCACTTGCCGTGCAGCTTATCCATACACCAAACAACGGCCTCGCGCTTCATGCGAGGCGTAAACGCACCAGAGTTTACAGCGTGGGTCGCAACCACGCATCCACCGCCGCCGCCTCCGCTGTCACCGCTGTCGCTGTCGCTAGATGTGGGCCTCACGGGTGGCGCTGTTGCGGCTGCGGTATCCTCCATAGAATAGGTTGTGTTCCCAGCAGCGTCTGTTCCTGTAGCGACCATTTGGTATTGCGTCGGGGCTGCGCTCACATCGTCTGGCCGCTCGTAGCCGCCGGTTGAAGTGTCGTAAACCATACCCGTAGGTGCGGCCTCTTGCATTTCTGTTACGGTCGGGCTTTCGATTGGGTTATTTACACCACCTATTTGATAAGTGTCATCAAGCAGTATCTGGCCAAGCAATGTATTCGCCGCGATGCCAGTTACACCTTCTTGGATGTCGTCCACTACTTGCTGAACGGTTGATGCTTCGCTTGTGTCAGTAATTCCTGCGGCTGGATTTGTAATCATCGTAGAGGCTTGCACATTTGATGGCGGCAAGAATGCCGCAACACCTGTTGCATCAATTATTTCTGGCGTTATGCCAAGCCCAGTTGACTGCCCTGTCGGGTCTTGCGCTGCTTGCGCTGCTTGGTAATCGTAAACGGTTTGAAACGCCTCATTGTATTGCGGGTTTGTGGGGTCAGTTGCCATTATTTGCTGAGCAATCTGAACCTCTGGCGGCGCGATATTAAATATTTGGTCATTAGGCTGCACAGCCAAATTTGGATTGGCAGCAAAGCTTGTAGTCTCAAACGTAACATTTTGCGGCCCCGCAGCTGCCTGCGCCTGTGCAATTGCCAACTCGTTTGCACGATCTGCCGCTCTGATGTCTGCCATCGTACCCATAGTGCTGTAATCCACAGCAGGCTGCACGCGTGTTCCTGCTTGGCCTGTCACGGGATCAATGAAAAAGCTCTCAATGTATTGCGCCTGCGCTGGGCGCTGCGCGGCAAGCTCGTCAACGGCCTGCTGGTACAATGGAGCTGCGCTATATCCGCGTACACCGCCAGCAAACTGTGTTGGCTCCGGCATGCCGCCCATAATATCAGCTTGCGTTGTTGGCGTTCCTAACCCAAATGCAGACGCAACGTCAGCGGTTTGCTGGAAGCCCGCCTGCTGAAACGGCGTAAACGCGGCAACATCTGGCCCGAAATACGGCACATAGCCAATCTGGCTAATGCCTTCGGCCTTTGCCAAGTTACGGCGCGCAGCCTCTTCAATGTATTCTGGGATCGTAACTGATGACGTTGTTGACCCGCCTTTGCCGCCTGCCATTATTCAAACTCCTTCACATATGAGGCGTGCAGTGGCACCCAGCCATGCGCCTTCAGTGGTTTCTTCCAGCCAAACCGGCCCGTCATGGTCAACGCAGAGCATCCTTGCGCTTTTGCCCATGCTATCACATCTTCATGCATTTCTAAAATCTGATCCAACTCGCCGCCGCCAAGAAACACGTTTAAAACTTTCTTTCTCGGATATACCACTATTTCGGTCACTATGCACCCCCTCGGCGTGGGCCAGAGCTGCATCGTTCCTTTGTATATACCTTCGGCCACGTCGATGAAGTCATGCGTGCCGCCGGAATGCTCCAAGGCAGCCTCAATCCAGTCACGGCATCTCTCCAGCTCTTTATCCATGAAGCCTCGTAATTGCTAAGGTTGACGCGGGTATCGCTGGCACCGGCGAAGACGCTGCGGTGTAATTCAGAAAGCCGCTTGTGCTGTCGATCATGTAATTCACTTCCAAGTAGTCATTCGCCGCAACAGTGAATATCTGCGTGCGCGACGTGACCAGCGTGGCGTTATTCTGGTGCAGCGCAGTGGTCATGCCGCTATCTGCCACGTTGGTTCCGTTTACGCTGGGCCAAAAATAGAAGTGAACAGTGCTGGCTGACGTTGATGATATTTGCGCCGAGAACGATACAACATATTGGCCCGCCTCCTCGAACACGATGCGCGACGCTGGCGTGCCTTGCGTGATGCCGTCATTGCCTGTGGGCGCGTCATATGTGAGCTTGTACGCCGTGTTGGCGGCAACAGGCGTGACGTCTGACGTCAGGATGAAATCAGCGTGGCCATCTTCCAGCACGATCTGCCGCCACTCGCCGTTTTTGCTGACAACGGGATACAAGTTTGTGCGATCCCACATCAGCACGCCATCTTCTGCTGCGCTTTCGCCGCCCGTCTGCTGCACAAGCGGTGATCGCGTCTGACCAAGATAGAGCATCATGCGCCGCGCCCATGACTTCCAGTCATCGCCCTGCGGCTCTGGTGCGCGGTACTGCTGCGTCATCTACGTCCACCCGCAACAGTGTCCAGTCGGTTTATGCCAACGCGCCAGTCGGCAAGCCTTGCCCCGTCAACGCGCATCCGCACCTGACGGCCAGTGAAGCGCATGCTGGTTGGGTTGGCCATGCTAAACGGCCCGTATGATCTCTCGGTTCCGTTTGGATAGAAACGCGTCTTAAACGTTGCGCTGACATCGCCTTGCGTTTTTTCGTCTGGGATCATCTCCGTCACGCTAATGACGTTATCGCCGGTGCCAAGCATAATCGGGCCGGTTTCCGCGAACGGCGTCAAACCGCCATACTCGAAGCCGATCTCATGCTCGTATATCTTCTTGTCTGACGGATCAAACATCATCGGCTGCCTGAATGTGCCGGAGTCAGATCCTGCCGTGCGCGCCAGCTCGCCAATAGACCACGTGTTCTCGACGTAATTATACACGGCGTATCTGTTGTTTTCGTTTGATGAGCTGGACGGGTAGAACCACCATATCTCGCCAAAGTCGCCATTTGACATGGCAAACGCCTTGCTGATTTGCGCGCGGTTGATGTCGTTAAACACGTAGTCAGACACGTCGCTCTGGATCTCCTGCACGCCGCCGCCGGTGTAGGCGTAAAACGCATGCACGCCCATCCAGAAGCACCCAGCGTCAACCTTGGCATATGCAAGATTAGCCGCAAGCCCGCAGGCTGCGCCAACGCGCTCAATGCCGTACACATATGGCGGTCCGATATAGTTGGCGACATGCGCGTCTGTCGTTGTCAGGATAAGCGTCTGCCCGCGAACATTCACGCCAGCCATAATCTGCCCGCTCGTCTGCAGCTCAAGATCGCCAGCCTCGTTTGTCGCGGCAGGCGTCCACGTCGTATTGTCTTCGCGGTCAGACCACTGAACAAGGCGTGGATTGCCGCCTGCGCCGAGACACATCAAAAAGCGCTCTGCCGTGACAACAATGCTGCGGTTATTGACTGGCGCGTTGGCGACCTGCGCAGCAATCGTGCCGGTGTTAAGCTGCCATTCATAAACCTTGCCGTCGTCTTCGTTATTGGCCAGCAAGTATTCGCCCCACGGCTGCAACGACCAAGCGGTCGCTGGCTGGATGCGTACAGTGTCTGGCCGCGCAACGCCGTATGCGTAGCTGCCAAATAAGCCGCCGCCGTATCCAGTAAACGCTATAGCGTCTTCGCGGCCAGCGGTCAGGCCGCTCGGCGTGATGTCGAATTGATTTCCTGCGCTGTTGTAGACGTAAAGCTTGTTATACGTTCCGGCAGCAATCCAGCGGTCGCTGCTGTTGTCGATCCACGTTGTCATGCCGCGCGTGATCGCAGCGGTTGCCGTGTCAGATCTCTTACGCCAACCCTTGACCGGCTGCATCGTGCCGTCGATCCAACGTATCAAGCTTGCATCGCGCCAGCGGCCCATGCTCTGCAAGTCGGTGCCGTTGCGGTAAACCCCAGCGGGTACGTCTAATCTAATCAGAGCCATCGTTGCCTCGTTGGTGTTGCGCGCTTGCCGCAGTGTAACACATGACCATTTGATGCGCAAAAGGGCAGCGTTTTGCTGCCCCTAGCGTTTTCGTTGTGCTGCGCGGCTATTCCGCGTCAGGCTCAAGGGCGGCTTTTAGCTCGGCCATGAAGCCTTGCCTGCCCATCTGAAGCTGCACCAAGTTAAACTGCGCAGAGCCGATCTTCTGGTCTAGCGAATTGATGTGATTTATGCACATCTTTGCAGTGTCGCTCAGTTGATCTTCGGTGTATTCCACATCGTCAATCGTAATGACCTTTTTGTCTTCAGTCACGTTGATCTCCTTTCAAGTTATGCTGCCCACGGAACTCCGTCAGCAGTCGTTGGATTAGCTATCGCATCAATCTTAGCAGCAATAGCAGCTTCAGTATCCTCTTGGGATACATGACCCCAGACCCAGCCTTGAGCTTGAGCCTCAGTAATATCTGCATAAGGTGTAAAGTCGGACGCAGAGGTATCATACTCTAGACCACAAGTGCCATAAGCTGATGCTGTGTTGCCATCGTCATCAACGCCTGTGCAGCGCCAATGAGCAATGTAAACGCCACCATCTGATGTGTGACGCTCAAGGGTTGGAATAGTCCAAGTGTAAGTTACAGCCATTATTCTGTCTCCTGTGCTGCTAAGTGTGCGGCATAGGCATCCTTGACCGCTTGGGTGTGAACTGCGTTACATATGGCTTG